>Ga0182793_1000117_pt1 | contig 71923 bp, 77 predicted proteins | sample Passage237A_FD_130498 | JGI IMG/M metagenome (GOLD analysis project Ga0182793, IMG submission 130498) | Cellulose adapted compost microbial communities from Newby Island Compost Facility, Milpitas, CA, USA - Passage2 37A (version 2) (version 2) ... | reverse complement strand
TTTCTGTACCGGCTTATTACAGCCCACCCAGTACAACCAACGCCTAGGCGGTGAACAACCGATGCAACTCGGTCAGCCAGGGCACCGCCACCGCGATGGTGGGGAGCACCAGCACCGCCGCCGCGGCCAGGTACGCGGCGGCGGCCACCGCCAGGCTGTTGCCCTTGCCGCCGAGCCGCCGCACCCGCAGCACCGTGGACGGCCCGCCTGCGGCCAACGCACCCGAGGGGGTATGGCCCGCGGCGCAGGCCACCAGCGCCCGGGCCAGCGGGGTCGGACCCGCGGTGCGCACGGCGGCGTCGTCGGCCAGCATCTCGATCAGCACCCGCACCGCGCCCAGCGCGCTGGCGCTGCGGACGAAGCGCGGGAACGCGGCGTGCACCGCGGTGAACATCTCCAGCACCAGGTCGTGGCGGGCGCGTAGGTGGGCCCGCTCGTGCGACAGGATCGCGGCGACCTCTTCGTCGGTCAACGCGGCCAGCGTGCCCTCGCTGACCACCACGCGGCTGCGCACGCCGGGCAGGCAGTAGGCCAGCGGCTCGGTGACGTCGAGGATCCGCAGTCCGCTCTTCTGTGTCTTGCCGACCAGGTCGACGACCATCCGGTGGTGGGCGCGCCGGCGGCGGGTGGCGATCGCCACCTGCAGCACGGCCACGATGAGCCGGGCGCCGATCACCAGGGTCGCGGCGAACACCACGACGTGCGCGAGCCACAGCGGCCAGCCCAACACCTCGATCTCACTGAGCATCCGCGCGAACGGACGACCGTCCGGACCGGGCGCGAAAATCCGGCTGGCGATGGCGATTCCGGCGGAGAACGCCGACAACACCGCGGCCAGCGCGATGGCCTGCCACAGCACGATCGCCGCGCGCGGCGCCCGCATCGGCCAACTCGCCCGGGCTAGCATCGCCGGCACCGGCCCGGACAGGACCAGCGCCATGACGGTGAATGCCAGCGCGGACACGCTGTCAGTCTCTCTCAGTCGGCACCAGAATCGCCAGCGGCTTCCGCGTTTTGTTGCTTGCTCTCCAACTCGGCCAGCGCGCGGCGCAGCGCGGCTGCCTCGTCGACGCCCACCCGTTCGACGAAGTGCACCAGTGCCGCCTGTCGGCTGCCCGAATCCGCGGCCTGGTCGAGCGCGTCGACCATGAGCCCGGCGACCAGTTCGTCGCGCCCGTGGGTGGGCGCGTAGCGGTGCGCGCGGTCGTCGCGGTGCTGCACGACCAGATTCTTCTTCGCGAGTCGCTGCAGCACGGTCATGATCGTGGTGTACGCCAAGTCTCGCCTGGCCGACAGCGCCTCATGGACCTGACGCACGGTCTGGGGCTCGCGCGAGGCCCACAGGTGGTCCATCACCGCGCGTTCCAGGTCCCCTAGACGTGTCAACTTGGCCATGTTCATCTCCTAGAGGCTCTGGATCCAGCGTACTACGCGGTTACTACCGCGCGTCGTACAAGACGGTGCGGCCGACGCCCGGCTCGGGTCCGTCCGCGCTATCCGGCCCTGTCCAGGCCGTTCGGCGGCCTGTGAGTCCGGCCTGTGAGTCCGCTCACAGGGGGTGGCGGTCTGCGGCCTGCTCACTATAGTAAGGCTAACCTAAGTCACGATCGTCCTCGGAGGTGCCATGACCGTCGTCGTCGACGACCCGCTCATCGCGAGCATGGCCATCAAGCGCCCGTTACCCCTGCACCAGTCCAGCCGACGACTGCGCGAGCTGTATCCGGAGTGCCCGCGGGTCTACGGCGTCGCGGTGATGGGCGACCTGTCGCGCCGGCGGTGGTGGCCGCTGACCGAGGCGCTGACCGCCGACCGGCTGCAGACGATGTTCGACCTCGGCGTCGCCGATACCGACAGCCGGCCCGCGGTGGCCCAGCAACTGGCCGCCACGCTGGCTCACGTCGTGGTGGGGCGCGTCATCCCGCTGCTCGTGCTGGAGGGCCGCGCGTGGGACACCGGGCTGGAGAACCTGTGGGTGCATGTGGATTCCGAGGGCTCGATCGACTGGGTCGGGGTGGTCGACCCCACCCTGCGGGCGCTGCCCGACGACCCGTTCTTCCGCGGCCGCAGCGCGATCCGGGCCGTCAGCCGCGACGAGGGCATCGTTGCGCTGCCCAACGAGGCCGCGCTGACAACGTGGATCGCCCACCGCAGCCACCGCGCACTCGACCCGCTGTTCCGGCGGCTCGCCGAGATCAGCGAGCACGCGATCTCGATCGCGGCGATGTGGCACATCGTCGGCGCCGCGGTGGTCGGCGCCGCCACCCATGTGCCGCTGCTGGCCGGGTCGAGCGAGGTCGTCAGCATGCGCCGCAGTCAGGCGGTGCTCGATGCGCTGGTCGGCTTCGGGCTGCCGGTGCGCGGTAGTGCTCGCCCGACCGGGAAGGGGTTGTCTTTTTAGGCAAGCCTTGCCTAAGGTATGTTTCGTTGATTCACCGGACCGCACCGGAGTCCTGAGGGCTGCAGCGACTCCCGGTCCACCTAATGAACGGGCCCCGCGACTGTCGTGGGGCCCGTTCTATGTGTCCGATCAGGGCTTGTCTATCGCGCCGCCGGCCTCGGCCCAGTCCTTGAACGCGCCCAGGTTGTAGACCTCGTCGTAGCCCATCTCCTTGAGCACCTTGCCGGCCAGCGCCGCCCGGCCGCCCGCCGCGCAGTACAGGATCACCGGCTTGTCCTTGACAAACCGCTGGTCGTAGTAGGGCGTATCCGGGTCGGCGCGGAACTCGATCATCCCGCGCGGCACGTGCACCGCACCGGCCACCGTGCCGGTCTGCTCCACCTCCGGGGTGTCGCGCACGTCGACGACCAGCGCCCCCTTGGCGATCAACTCCTGCGCCTGCTCGGGGCTGATCTTCGGGACGACGGCGTTGGCGTCCGCGACGAAGTCACTCAGCTTCTTTGCCATATCCCGACCTTAGTGCCGGGCCGACCGCGGCGCGCCGCGGTCGTCGGTGTAGACAGTTCTCTCGTGACATCGGATGTACCACCGGAACTGGGCACCGGGTTCGACGGCGAACTGGGGCTGCAGTACCTGGAGCTGACCCCCGACGGCGGCCGCGCCCAGCTGCGGATCCACGACAAGCTGCTGCAACCGTGGGGGATCGTGCACGGCGGTGTGTACTGCTCGATCGTCGAAAGCCTCGCCAGCGTCTCGGGCCAGATCTGGCTCGCCGAGAACGGCGGCGGCACCGTCGTCGGTGTCAACAACAACACCGACTTCCTGCGTGCGATCAAGTCCGGCACGGTGACGGCGGTGTCCACCCCGATCCACCGCGGCCGCCGTCAGCAGCTGTGGTTGATCACGATCACCGACGAGAGCCAGCGGGTGGTGGCCCGGGGTCAGGTCAGGTTGCAGAACCTGCCGCCGGAGTAGTTACGAGCGGGTTTCTCGGGCTGCCGAATCGGCTGGAGCGTGGCATCATCCCGCTTTATGCTCCTGACCCCGCACGAACAGGACCGGTTGCTGCTCTCGTATGCCGCCGAGCTCGCGCGTCGCCGCCGGGCTCGCGGGCTCAAGCTCAATCATCCCGAGGCGGTCGCGCTGATCAGCGACCACATCCTCGAGGGCGCGCGGGATGGCCGCACCGTCGCGGAACTCATGGTCAGTGGACGCGAGGTGCTGACCCGCGACGACGTGATGGAGGGTGTGCCGGAGATGCTGCACGACGTCCAGGTGGAGGCGACGTTCCCGGACGGCACCAAGCTCGTCACCGTGCACGATCCGATCGCATGATTCCCGGCGAAATCCTCTTCGGAGCCGGCGATATCGAGATCAGCCCCGGCGCACCGCGTCTCGAACTGGACGTGGTCAACACCGGCGACCGACCCGTACAGGTCGGCAGCCACGTGCACCTACCGCAGGCCAACGCGGCGCTGCGATTCGACCGCGAAGCCGCCTACGGACACCGGCTCGACATTCCGGCCGGCACCGCGGTTCGCTTCGAACCCGGTGTGGCCCAGCGGGTCTCGCTGGTACCGCTGGGGGGAACCCGTGAGGTGCACGGCCTGACCCTGGAGCCGCCCGGACGATTGGATGCGCGGTGAGCGAACTGACCCGCGCCCGCTACGCGGCGCTGTACGGACCGACCACCGGCGACCGGATCCGACTCGCCGACACCGAGCTGTTCGTGGAGATCACCGAGGACCTCAGCGGCGGCCCCGGCCGTGCCGGCGAGGAAGCGGTGTTCGGCGGCGGCAAGGTGTTGCGCGAGTCGATGGGGCAGGGCCGCGTCACCCGCGCCGACGGCGCCCCCGACACGGTCATCACCGGCGTGGTGATCATCGATCACTGGGGAATCATCAAGGCCGACATCGGTATTCGTGACGGCCGCATCGTCGCTATCGGCAAGGCCGGCAACCCCGACATCATGTCCGGCGTCCACCCCGACCTGGTGGTGGGACCGAGCACCGAGATCATCGCGGGTAACGGCCGCATCGTGACCGCGGGCGCGATCGACTGTCACGTGCACCTGATCTGCCCGCAGATCATGGCGGAGGCGCTCGGCGGCGGGATCACCACGATCATCGGCGGCGGCACCGGACCCGCCGAGGGCAGCAAGGCCACCACCGTCACCCCGGGTGCCTGGCATCTGGCCCGGATGCTCGAGTCGCTCGACAGTTGGCCGTTGAACGTGGCGCTGCTCGGCAAGGGCAACACGGTCAGCGCCGAGGGGCTGTGGGAACAGTTGCGAGGCGGGGCAGCGGGTTTCAAGCTGCACGAAGACTGGGGGACCACCCCGGCCGCGATCGACGCCTGCCTGACCGTCTCGGAGGCGGCAGGGGTGCAGACCGCCATCCACACCGACACGCTCAACGAGATGGGGTTTGTGGAGAACACACTGGCCGCGATCAACGGCCGGTCGATCCACGCCTACCACACCGAGGGCGCCGGCGGCGGGCACGCACCCGACATCGTGACGGTGGCGTCGCACCCGAACGTGCTGCCCAGTTCGACGAATCCGACCCGGCCGCACACCGTCAATACGCTCGACGAGCACCTCGACATGTTGATGGTGTGTCATCACCTCAACCCCAGCGTCCCAGAGGATCTCGCATTCGCCGAGAGCCGGATTCGGCCGTCGACGATCGCGGCCGAGGACCTGCTGCACGACATCGGCGCCATCTCGATGATCGGCAGTGACGCGCAGGCGATGGGGCGCATCGGTGAGGTGGTCATCCGCACCTGGCAGACCGCGCATGTGATGAAGAAACGGCGCGGGGCGCTGCCGGGCGACGGCGCCGCCGACAACCTCCGCGTGCGGAGGTATGTCGCCAAGTACACGATCTGCCCGGCCATCGCGCACGGACTCGACGGCGAGATCGGCTCGATCGAGGTCGGCAAGCTCGCGGACCTGGTGCTGTGGGAGCCGGCGTTCTTCGGGGTGCGCCCGCACGCGGTACTCAAAGGCGGCGTGATCGCCTGGGCCGCAATGGGTGACGCGAATGCGTCGATCCCGACCCCGCAGCCGGTGCTGCCACGGCCGATGTTCGGCGCCGCGCCTGCCGCCGCGGCCGCGACCTCGCTGCACTTCGTCGCCCCGCAGGCGATCGAGGACGGACTCGCCGACCGGATCGCGGTCGACCGCGACCTCGTCGCGGTCAAGAACGTGCGCGGCGTCGGGAAGGCGGACATGCCGCTCAACGACGCCACTCCCGACATCCAGGTCGACCCCGACACGTTCACCGTGCGTATCGACGGCGAGGTGTGGGAGGAGCAACCGGCCGCCGAGTTGCCGATGGCACAGAGGTACTTCCTGTTTTGAGTGCGTCGCTGGCCACCCTGCTGACGTTGGCCGACTCTCGGCTACCGACGGGTGGACACGTCCACTCCGGCGGGGTCGAGGAGGCGGTGACCAGCGGAATGGTCCGAGACCTCGCGACGCTGCGGGCCTATCTGCGCCGACGCATCCGCACCCACGGCCTGGTGACGGCGTCGATCGCGGTGGCCGTGCACACCGGAGCGCTGTCATTCGATGCGGCCGACCGCGAAACCGATGCGCGCACACCGGCTCCCGCCGCGCGCCAGGCGTCTCGCGTGCAGGGCCGCGGATTACTGCGCTTGGCGCGCCGGGTCTGGCCCGGTGACCGCTGGACCGCACTCGGCGCCACCCCCCACCTCGCGGTGGCCGCCGGCGCGGTCGGTGCGGTCAGCGGGCTCGGGCCCGAGCAGACCGCGCTTTCGGTCGTGTACACCACGATGACCGGTTCGGCCACCGCGGCACAGCGGCTGCTGGCGCTGGACCCCGCCGATGTCGCGGCCCTGACCTTCGAGCTGTCGGGGCTGTGCGCACAGACCGCCACCGAGGCCGGCAAGGAGCTCGCCGACCTGTCCGATCCGCTGCTGGACGTGCTGGCGCAACGCCACGCCGCCCGCGACCGCCCACTGTTCGCCTCCTGAAAGAGTCGCCATGCCACCACATTTCATCGAGGGTGCACCACATGAGCACACCGAGCGCCCACGCCGGACGCGACGGGCGAGCGAGCCGCTGCGCGTCGGCGTCGGCGGCCCGGTCGGATCGGGTAAGACCGCGCTCGTCGCCGCGCTGTGCCGCCAGCTGCGCGACGAGCTGTCGCTGGCGGTGGTGACCAATGACATCTACACCACCGAGGACGCCGACTTCCTGCGCAGGCACGCCGTGCTGCCCGACGAGCGCATCACCGCGGTGCAGACCGGCGGCTGCCCGCACACCGCGATCCGTGACGACATCACCGCCAACCTCGACGCCATCGAAGACCTCATCGACCGGATCGCCGACCTGGATCTGATCCTGGTTGAGTCCGGCGGCGACAACCTCACCGCAACCTTCTCCTCGGGGCTGGTCGACGCGCAGATCTTCGTGATCGACGTGGCCGGTGGCGACAAGGTGCCGCGTAAGGGCGGACCGGGCGTGACGTACTCGGATCTGTTGGTGATCAACAAGACCGACCTGGCCCCGCTGGTCGGCGCCGATCTGGACGTGATGCGCCGCGACGCCGCCGCGGTGCGCGGCGACCGTCCGTTCGCGCTGATCTCGCTGACCGAGGATCCCGCGGCCGGCCCGGTGCTCACCTGGGTGCACGACCAACTGCGGGTGCCGGTCTAGTGCGCTCCGACGTCCTCATCGTCGCGTCGGCCGGACGGCCCGCGCGCATCGAATGCACCGGCGGGCTGGTCGGCAGGCGCACCGAGGCCGACACCGTGCATCTGGTGTCCTCGGCGGCCACTCCGCTGGGCGGCGACGCGATGCACATCCGCGTCGTGGTCGAACCCGGTGCGCGGCTTCGGTTGCGAAGCGTCGCGGCGACCGTTGCGCTGCCCGGCGCGGCCACCGCGGAGTCGCGGGCGACGTGGGCGCTGGAGGTTGCGGGGGAGTTGGATCTCGATCCGCAGCCGACGGTGGTCGCGGCCGATTCTCGGCACATCACCTCGATCCTGCTCACGCTGGGCAGCCAGGGCCGGGTGCGGCTGCGTGAGCGGGTTCAGATCGGCAGATCCGGTGAGCGGCAAGGATTCTGGTCGGGTGCGCTGCACGCCGACGTCGACGGGACGCCGCTGCTGCGGCACCGCGTGGAACTCGGCAGCGGATCGGTGGCCGACGACGAGCTGGGTGCGCCGCTGGCGTGCATCAGCGAGCTGCGCTATCCCGAGCCTGAGGTGCCGACCGCGGGGGTGGCGATGGAGTTGGCCGGCGGCGGCTGCCTGGCGACGTGGCAGGGGGAGCGGCTCCCGGCCTAGATAGCCATGGCGGCGCGGACGTCGGCCTCCGACGAGGCGCCGCCGGTGCCACTGGACGTGACGCGCCCGGACTCCAGGATGTAGTAGCGCTGCGACGACTCCAGCGCGAAACCGATGTGCTGCTCCACCAGCAGGACGCCGAGATCGCCGCGGTTGGTCAGCGCGGTGATCGCCGCCTCGATCTCGGCCACCACCGACGGCTGGATGCCCTCGGTGGGCTCGTCGAGGATCAGGCATTTCGGTTCGGTGATCAACGCGCGGGCGATCGCCAGCTGTTGGCGCTGACCACCCGACAGCAGGCCGGCGCGGCGCGACAGCAGTTCCCGCAGCGCCGGGAACAGGTCCAGCTGCTCGTCGATCAGCCGCTTGCCGTTCTTGCGGCCGTCGGCGACCACCTGCAGGTTCTCCGCCGTGGTGAGTTGGCCGAACGACTGCTGACCCTGCGGCACGTAGGCCAGCCCGCGCGCCACCCGGGCACTGGGGCGCAGCCTGGTGATGTCCTCGCCGTCGAACACCACCCTGCCCGACGAGCACTTCAGCAGCCCGACGGCCGCGCGCAGCAGCGTCGTCTTGCCCGCCCCGTTGTGGCCCATCACGGCGGCGACGCCGTCACCGGGCACCTCGAGGCTGACGCCGTGGATGACCTCGGTGCGACCGTATCCGGTGTGGACGTCGATGAGTTCGAGCATCAGGACGCCTCCTCGGTCGAGTCCTCGGTGCCGAAATCCCCGGTCCCGGCCGCCGCGGTGCCCAGGTAGACCTCCTGCACCTTGGGGTTGGCCTGCACCTCGGCGACCGTGCCCTCGGCGATGACCTGGCCGCGGGCCAGCACCGTCACCGAGGTCGCGAATGCGCGCATGAAGTCCATGTCGTGTTCGACGACGACGACGGTGCGTTCACCGCCGATGCGGCGCAACAGGTTTCCGGTCTCCTCGCGTTCCTCGTGGCTCATGCCGGCCACCGGTTCGTCGAGCAGCAGCACGTCGGCGTTCTGCACCAGCAGCATGCCGATCTCGAGCCACTGTTTCTGACCGTGGGCCAGCACCCCGGCCGGCTTGTCGGCCAGGTCGGTCAGCCCGGTGGTCTCCAGCGCCTCCTCGATGGCCGGCAGCACGCCCCTGCGCCGGCGCAGCAGGGTCCACGGGGAACGTCCGGCACCCGCCGCGATGTCGAGGTTCTGCAGCACGGTCAGCTGCTCGAAGACGCTGGCCGTCTGGAACGTTCGGCCCACGCCCAGCCGGGCGATCTGGTGCACCTTCTTGCCGAGCAGTTCGACACCGGACTTGTTGACCGATCCGGTGGCAGGCACCAGACCGGTGATCGCGTCGATCACCGTGGTCTTACCGGCACCGTTGGGGCCGATCAGGAACCGCAGATCGCCCTGGAACAGCGTGATGTCAACATTGTTGACCGCCTTGAAGCCGTCGAAATCCACTGTGAGCCCGCGTACTTCGAGGTACTCGGCACCCATGCCGGCATTGCCGCCGGGAACCGGTTCGGTGGTGGTCTCCGGTGCGGTCATGCGGGTGCTCCCACCTTGGACTCGTTGTCGGCGACGGCCTTCGGGTCGGGTTCAGGCGGCGGCGTGGGCGTGCGGCCGCGCAGGCGCTTGACCAGCACGCCCCCCCCGGCCAGCCCGGCCGGGAAGAAGCCGACGACGACGATGAACAACAGGCCCTGCGCGTAGGTCCACTCCGACGGGAAGCGCTCGGAGAACAGCGTCTGCGCCCACGCCACGCCGATCGCGCCGAGCACCGGCCCGAGCAGGGTGGTGCGGCCGCCGATCGCGACGCCGATCAGGAACGCGATCGACGGCAGGATGCCGACCTGCGACGGCGCGATGAAGCCCACGATCGGCGCGAACAGCGCGCCCGCGATGCTGGCGAACAACGCCGCGACGGTGTAGGCGACCACCTTGATGTTGGCCGGGTCGTAGCCCAGGAAGCGGACGCGTTCCTCACCGTCGCGCACCGCCACCAGCAGTTCGCCGTATCGGCTCTGCATGAGTTGCCGGGCCACCGCCACCACCGCCAGCAGCACCCCGGCGGCGATGAAGTACAACATCCGCCGGTTGACCGGGTCGTTCAGGGTGAACCCGAAGAACGTGCGAAACCTGTTGAGCCCGTTACTGCCACCGAGACCGGTCTGTCCGACGAGCAGGATCGCCAGCGCCGCGGCCAGTGCCTGCGACAGGATCGCGAAGTAGGCGCCCTTGACCCGGCGCTTGAACACGCCGAGCCCGAGCGCCGCCGCGATGCCGGTGGGCAACAGCACGATCGCGGCCAGCGTGAAGGCGGGGGAGGCGAACGGCTCCCAGTACGCCGGCAGTTCCGGCACCCCGGCGATCTGCATGAAGTCGGGCACGTCGTCACCGCGCAGCTGCGCGTCGGCGATCTTGAGGTGCATGCCCATCATGTAGCCGCCGAGGCCGAAGAACACGCCCTGGCCCAGCACCAGCATGCCGCCGCGACCCCACGCCAACCCGATGCCGACGGCGACGATCGCGAAGCACAGGAACTTGCCCAGCAGACTCAGCCGGAAGTCGGACAGCACCGCAGGTGCGACACCGAACAACAGCACCGCCGCCACCCCGAAGCCGGCCCACGTCTGCCAGCGACCCAGGAGCGTTCTCATACGAGACTCCTCGTCCGGACGGTGAACAGGCCCTGCGGCCGGACCTGCAGGAAGATCACGATGATCACGAACACGATGACCTTGGCCAGCGACGCGGTGGTGTTGTACTCGATGAACGAGTTGAGGAACCCGAGCGCGAACGCCGCGATCACGGTGCCCTTGATCTGGCCGAGGCCGCCGACCACCACCACCAGGAACGCGTCGATCAGGTAGCTCTGGCCGATCGTGGGACTGGTGGACCCGATCAGCGTCAGCGCCACGCCGGCCACCGCCGCCAGCCCCGAACCGATGAAAAACGTTGTGATGTCGGTCTTGCGGGAGGAGATGCCACTGGTCTCGGCGAGCTCGCGGTTCTGCACCACGGCCCGGATCCGACGACCCATGGGGCTGGCCTTGAGCGCAACGGACAGCGCCGCGACACACGCGATGGCCAACACCAGGATGAAGATTCGGGTCTTGGGCACCACCGCGCCGAGGATGTCGACACCGCCGGACAGCCACGTCGGTGCCACCACGTTGACGGCCGGCGCGCCGAAGATGTCACGCGCGACCTGCTGCAGGATCAGCCCGACACCGAAGGTGACCAGCAGCGTGTCCAGCGGGCGGTCGTACATCCGTTGAATCAGCGTGGTTTCCAGCAGCGCGCCCATCGCGCCGCCGATCAGGAACCCGACCACGAGCGAGATCAGCAGCGACGCACCGGCACTGGACACGATCTGCTGCACCACGTAGGCGGTGTAGCAGCCGGCCATGATGAACTCGCCGTGCGCCATGTTGATGACGCCCATCTGACCGAACGTCAGCGACAATCCCAGAGCGGCCAGTAACAGGATTGAGCCGAGGCTCAACCCCGTTGCCAGCTGCCCGATCAGGACATCCATCTGGAAATCAGCTGGACAGTCCGGCGGCCCACGGATACGACTTCAGATACGGGTCCGGCTCGATCGGCCCGGGCGACTCCCAGATGGTGTAGATCAACCCGTCGGGCCGGATCTCGCCGATCCGCGCGGTCTTGGTGATGTGGTGGTTCTCGCCGTCGATGGTCACCTTGCCTTCGGGCGCGTCGAAGGAGACACCGCCGGCGTTCTCCTGAATCGCGGCCACATCAAAGGAATTCGCCTTCTCGACGGTGTTCTTCCACAGGTACACCGAGACGTAGGCGGCCTCCATCGGGTCGGAGGTCGGCTTGTCGGCGCCGTACTTCTCCTTGTAGGCCTTGACGAACGCCTTGTTCACCGGGTTGTCGACGGTTTCGTAGTAGTTCCACGCCGTCAACTGGCCGGCGATGTTCTGGATACCGATACCGCCGACCTCCTCCTCGGCGATCGACACCGACACCACCGGCATCTCCTCGGCGGTCAGGCCCACGTTCTTGTACTCGCGGAAGAACGCCACGTTCGAGTCGCCGTTGAGCGTGTTGAACACGGCGTCCGCGTCGGCGGTGCGGATCTTGTTGACGATGGTGGAGAAGTCCGTCGAGCCCAGCGGGGTGTAGTCCTCACCCTTGATCTCGATGCCGTTGGCTTCCGCGTAGGCCTTGATGATGCGGTTGGCGGTCTGCGGGAACACGTAGTCGCTGCCGACCAGGTACAGCGACTTGACGCCCTTCTCCTTCAGATAGTCCAGCGCGGGCACGATCTGCTGGTTGGTGGTGGCGCCGGTGTAGAAGATGTTCTTCGACGACTCCAGACCCTCGTACTGCACCGGGTAGTACAGCAGCGAGTTGTTGCTCTCGAAGACCGGCAGCATGGCCTTGCGCGACGACGAGGTCCAGCCGCCGAACACCGCGGCCACGCAGTCGCTGCTGATCAGCTTCTCCGCCTTCTCGGCGAACACCGTCGGCTCCGACGCGCCGTCCTCACCGATGAGCTCGATCTGCTTGCCGAGAACACCGCCGTCGGCGTTGATCTCCTCGACGGCCAGATCGATCGCGTGCCGGACCGTCACCTCCGAGATGGCCATGGTGCCCGACAGCGAGTTCAGCGCGCCCACCTTGATGGTGTCACCGGAGGTGTCGACACACGATTCGGCGTTTGCCGAATCCGATTCGGTCGCCTTGCTTCCGCAACTCGTCAACAACATGGTTGTTGCGGTGACGACACTTCCCGCCGCGAGAGCCGATCGTTTCAACGAGGAGCGTCGCAAGAATCTCATGGCAGCCTTTCCCGGGATTTACACCGCTCATCACCTGATGAGCGCGCTGTTGCAGTGCTAAGAAGAGACGCCGTTCGGCACCTCGAACCGGGACGTTAGAACGCCTGTGTTTCTGCAAAATATCTGCGTGTGACGAACACATTAACCTGTCACCGACGCGGTGATTGTTTGCCGCACATGCCAATTGCCCGAGGCGTCAGTTATCCGGACTGAGCCGAAGCTGTCCGGAAAACACCTCCGGCACAGGGCAATAAGCAGGCGCGAATGCGCGGCTAACTGGCGGCCTTCTCCAGATCGCCCTTTACCGCAGCGGCGATCTCCTCGAGTTCCTCGATGCGGGTGCGCGCATAGCCCTGTTGCTCGGTGATGGTGAGGTTGCCGCGCTGCGTCGACAGGAACGTCACCGTCCAGCTCACCAGCGTGGTGAGCTTGCGCCGGAACCCGACCAGGTAGATCAGGTGCAGCATCAGCCAGGCGAGCCAGGCGATGAAACCACCGAACTCGATGCGGCCGATCCGGGCCACCGCGGAGAACCGCGACACGGTCGCCATTGAGCCCTTGTCGAAGTACTGGAACGGTTCCCGCTGGGCGGGGTCGGCGCCCTTGACGTAGGCCTTGATCGCGTTGGCGGCGTACTTGCCGCCCTGGATCGCGCCCTGGGCCATGCCGGGCACACCCTCGACGTACGCCATGTCGCCGACCACGAACACGTTCGGGTGACCGGGCAGCGACAGGTCGGGCAGCACCTTGACCCGGCCGGCGCGGTCGATCTCGACGTCACACTGCTCGGCGAGGATGCGGCCCAGCGGGCTGGCCTGCACGCCTGCCGACCACACCTTGGTCGCCGACTCGATGCGGCGGACGGTGCCGTCGGCATCCTTGACGGTGATGCCGTTGCGGTCGACGTCGGTGACCATCGCGCCGAGCTGGATCTCCACACCCATCTTCTCGAGTCGCGCCTGCGCCTTCTTGCCGAGCTTTTCGCCCATCGGCGGCAACACCGCCGGCGCCGCGTCCAGCAGGATCACCCGTGCCGTCGTCGAATCGATGTGCCGGAACGCACCTTTGAGAGTGTGATCGGCGAGTTCGGCGATCTGCCCGGCCATTTCGACGCCGGTGGGGCCCGCGCCGACGACGGTGAACGTCAACAGCTTCTCCCGCCGCGCGGGATCGCTGGACCGCTCGGCCTGTTCGAAGGCGCTGAGGATGCGGGCACGCAACTCCAGAGCGTCGTCGATGGACTTCATGCCCGGCGCCCACTCGGCGAAATGGTCGTTGCCGAAGTAGGACTGGCCCGCGCCGGCGGCGACGATCAGGCTGTCGTACGGGGTGACGTAGGTGTGGCCCATCAGTTCGGACTTGACGGTCCGATTGGCCAGATCGATGTGGGTGACGTTGCCGAGCAGCACCTGGCAGTTCTTCTGCTTGCGCAGGATCATCCGGGTGGGCGGGGCGATCTCGCCCGACGGGATGATGCCGGTCGCCACCTGGTACAGCAGCGGCTGGAACAGGTGGTGGGTCGTCTTGGCGATCAGCTTGATATCGACATCGGCCCGCTTGAGCTTCTTGGCGGCGGTGAGCCCACCGAAGCCGGAACCGATGATGACGACTTTATGCCGATCAGATGGGGTGGCTCCGGGATGGCTCATGATGCTGGGCTCCTCCGATGCGGCCTCACGTGCAGTTTCTACCCTTTAAGGTAGCCGTCCAACCCTTTCACAGCCGCATCGATCGGCTGTGTTTTTTCCCACGCTCGATCTCGGAAATTTAGCGACCGAGGGCCGGACGCAAATGCTCGGCAACCTCGGTGATGCGTCCGGGGTGATAGCCGTCGATGCTGGTGACGGGGCTCACAATCACGCCGTCCACACCGGCGTCGAGCACCTTGGTCCTGATCTGGTCGGCGACCTGCTCGGCGCTGCCGAAGGCGACGCTGCCCCGGAAGTCGGCCGGGATCATGTCCTCGGTGACGTTGGGATCGATCATCGCGACCACCAGCATGCTGGTCTCCAGGGTGGCCGGATCCCGGCCGATCTCCTCACACCGCGCCTTCACGACGTCGAGCTTGCGGGGGAGTTCGTCGAACGTGGCGATGAGGTTCAGGTGGTCGAAGTGCTTGGCCGCCAGCGGGATGGTCTTCTTCTCGCCGCTGCCACCGATCATCAGCGGAATGTGGTCGCGGAAGCGGGGATTGGCCATCGCCTCCTTGGTGCGGTAGTACTTGCCCTCGAAAGTGGGGCGATCCCCCTTGAGCATCGGCAGGATGATCTGCAGCGCCTCACCGAGTTTGTTGAAGCGCTCGGTGAATGTGCCGAATTCGAACCCCAGCTGCTCGTGCTCGAGTTCGTACCAGCCGGTGCCGATGCCCAGGATCGCCCGGCCCTGGCTCACCACGTCCAGCGTGGTGATGGCCTTGGCCAGCAGGGTCGGATTGCGGTAGGTGTTCCCGGTGACCAGCGTGCCGAGCTGCACTCGCTCGGTCGCGGTGGCCAGCGCGCCGAGCGCCGTGTAGGCCTCCAGCATCGGCTGATCCGGGGTGCCGAGGCCGGGCAGTTGGTAGAAGTGGTCCATCACGAAGACCGAGTCGAAGCCGGCGGCCTCGGCCTCACGGGCCTGGGCGATGACGGTGGGGAAGAGCTGTTCGACGCCGGTGCCGTAGGAGAAGTTGGGGATCTGCAGTCCGAGTTTGATCGTCACGAATCCAGCCAAGCACACGGTTAACCGGAGCGAAAACCCCGTTTAGCTGGGCGCGAACGCGGAATATCTCAGCCGAAGTTGGCCAGCGCCCCGTGGCTGACGTGCAGCAGCTGACCGGTGATGTGCCGGGCGGCCGGCGTCGTCAAGAACAGCGCCAACCGGGCGATCTCCTGAGCCACCGGCGGTGGCGTCCGCGACAGGCCCTGGTAGCCGGGTTCGGCGCTGCGGCCGGAGGCCACCGCGTTGACGGTGATGCCCCGAATCCCGAAGTGGGTGGCCTGACCGGCGGTCCAGTCCGCGACCGCCGCCTTGATCGCCGCCTCGGCGCTGCCCTCGGCGGGATGGTCGGGCACCACGTTGACGATCGAGCCGCCCGAGCGCAGGTGATCGCCGAGGATCTGGACGGTCAGCACGGCCGACAGCAGCGTCGAGTCGAGTGCGGTGCGCCAGGCCGTGGCCAGGTCGGCCAGCGAGTAGGTGCGCGGGTCACCGCCCTGCCAGCGGGGCGCGGGCACGTTGACGATGGTGTCCAGGTGGTGCGGGAAGTGGCCGCGGGCCGCTTCGAGGCTGGCTGGATCGGTGTTGTCGAAGACGATCGCATCGACGTCGAGTTCCTTGGCCGCGACCTCCAGGTCGTCGCGGCGCGCGCCGGCCACGACCACCCGGTGTCCGGCGTCTCGGAAGCCTTCGGCGATCGTGCGGCCTAGATCGGTGTCGCCGCCGGTGACCAGCACCTCCATCGCAGCGGACCTCCTGTCGTGTTCAACGCTGAACCCCAGCGAGTTGTGCGCAATGTTACTGGACAGTAGCTAGCCGACGAAATCGGCGCGCGGCTCACACCCACATCGCCCCCGAAGTGCCATAGGGTCGTGACCTGTGCAGCGGATCGCGGCGCCCTCCAGAACCCCCGCCGCGCTGCCGCGCTGGATCTACCTACCCGCCGCGATCGGGGCGCTGTTCGTGGTGCTGCCGCTGGTCGCCGTCGCCGCCAAGGTGGACTGGCCCCGGTTCGGGGCGCTGGTGTCCAGCGAGTCGTCGGTCACCGCGCTGCTGCTGAGCCTGAAGACCGCCACCGCGAGCACCGCGCTGTGCCTGCTGCTGGGCGTGCCGATGGCACTGGTGCTGGCCCGCAGCCACGCCCGGATCGTGCGGTTGGCCCGCCCGCTGATCCTGCTGCCGCTGGTGTTGCCGCCGGTGGTCGGCGGTATCGCGCTGCTGTACGCGTTCGGCCGGCTCGGGCTGATCGGGCAGTACCTGGACGCGGCGGGGGTGCGTATCGCGTTCACCACGTCGGCCGTCGTGCTGGCGCAGACGTTCGTCTCGCTGCCGTTTCTGGTGCTCGCGTTGGAGGGCGCGGCGCGCACCGTCGGCACCGACTACGAGCGGGTGGCGGCCACGCTGGGGGCCAGGCCGTCGATGGTGTGGTGGCGGGTGACGCTGCCGTTGTTGGCACCGGGGCTGGTCTCGGGCGGGGTGCTGGCCTTCGCGCGGGCCCTCGGCGAGTTCGGCGCCACGCTGACGTTCGCCGGATCACGTGAGGGCGTCACCCGCACCCTGCCGCTGGAGATCTACCTGCAGCGCGAAACCGACGCCGACGCCGCGGTCGCGCTGTCGCTGCTGCTCGTCGCGGTGGCCGCGGTCGTGGTGGTCGGCCTGGGCGCCCGCCGGTTGCGGGCCGGCGGCGCGAATGCGTGGTGACGTGTCGTGACCGGGCTCGCGGTGCGCGCATCGGTCGAAAGCCGCTGTGTTGACGTTGAATTCGAGGTCACCGCTGGCGAGGTGCTCGCGATCGTCGGCCCCAACGGAGCGGGGAAGTCGACGATCGTGCACATCGTCGCCGGCCTGCTGCGCCCCGACCACGGAGTCGTCCGGTGCGGCGACCGGACGCTGACCGACACCGCCACCGGAGTGCAGGTGCCCGCCCACGATCGCCGCGTCGGGCTGCTGATGCAGGATCCGCTGCTGTTTCCGCATCTGAGCGTCGCGGGCAACGTGGCGTTCTCGCCGCGCACCTCGCGAGCGGCGGCCACCCGCTGGCTGGCGCGCCTCGGCGTCGAGGAACTGGCCACCCGCATGCCCCGTCAGCTGTCGGGTGGGCAGGCGCAGCGGGTGGCGCTGGCCCGCGCGCTGGCCGCCGAACCCGATGTGCTGATGCTCGACGAACCGCTGGCCGGCCTCGATGTCGCCGCAGCGACGTCGATGCGCACGGTGCTGCGCGACGTACTGACCCGCGACGGCCGATCGGCGGTGCTGATCACCCATGACCTGCTCGACGTGCTGACGCTCGCCGACCGGGTGATCGTCCTGGAAAGCGGCCGGATATCCGAAACTGGCTCAGCTGCAAACATTCTGGCTGCACCGCGCAGTCACTTCGGCGCCCGGTTCGCCGGGGTGAACCTGGTGGCGGGCACGGTCGGCGACGACGAGGCGCTCGCGACGGGATGGGGCGAGCGCTGGTACGGCACCGGCGACGAGGACCTCACCGCCGGCCACCGGGCGGTGGCGGTGTTCGCGCCCGCCGCGGTCGCGGTGTACCGCGACGAACCACACGGCAGTCCCCGCAACACCGTGCGGGTGACGGTGGCCGAACTGGACCCGCGCGGCCCGACGGTGCGGGTGCGCGCCGAGGAGCAACCCGACGGCGGGCCCGGCCTGGCGGCCGACATCACCACCGCATCGGCGGCGGCCATGCGCCTGGCGCCGGGGGAGACGGTCTACTTCTCGGTCAAGGCGCAGGAGGTGCGCCTGCATCCGCAGCCGTAACGGCCGCTGGCGACGCCTCGAACTCACCAGTGAACAATCCCACAGCCGCACCCGACACCGCCTGCCCGCCGTGTCGGGAGGCCGCCCTGCCAGCAATCGAGAATCGCGTTCGCACACAGTGGATCTCGATTCTCAGCAAATTCTCAGTTAAACCCCAAATTAGAGCATTTCACACTTGCGTCACGGCTGTAACACGGTAGTTTCTTCCCCATGGATCAGCCGGACGCCAACCCCAGACACCGCAAGGGACTTGCCAAGACACTGGCGGTTGCGGCGCTGACGAGCGCCACCGCGGTGACACTCACGTTGCCGACGATCGCCGGTGCGCAACCCGAGCCGTCGCCGGAGCCGGCGCCGCCGGGAGGCGGGAACACCTTCCTGCAGGGACCACCACCGCCACCGCCGCCACCGGACGCCCCGCCGGCCGATCCGAACGCTCCGGCGCCACCGCCGCCGGACCCGAACGCCCCGCCGGCCGATCCCAACGCGGCGGCCGACCCGAACGCGCCCGCCCCTCCGCCGCCCGAGCCGGGCCGCGTCGACAACGCCGCGGGCGGACTGAGCTTCGTGGTGCCCGAGGGCTGGGAGGTGTCGGATTCGACACAGCTGTCCTACGGCCAGGCGTTGCTGACCAAGATCGCGCCGGAGGGACAGCAGCCGCCCAACGACACCAGTGTGCTGCTGGGTCGGCTGGACCTGAAGCTGTTCGCCGGCGCGGAGAGCGACAACACCAAGGCCGCCCAGCGGCTGGCCTCCGACATGGGCGAGTTCTTCATGCCCTTCCCGGGCACGCGGATCAACCAGGAGACCGTGTCGCTCGACGCGGACGGCCTGCCGGGCGTGGCCTCCTATTACGAGGTCAAGTTCACCGACAGCGCCAAGCCCAACGGCCAGATCTGGGCCGGTGTCGTCGGCAGGGCGACCGAACCGGGCACTCCGCGCGGGCAGCGCACGCCGGAACGCTGGTTCGTGGTGTGGTTGGGCACCGCCAACAACCCGGTGCCCAAGGACGCGGCGGTCGCGCTGGCCAACTCGATCCGGCCGTACACCCCGCCGCCGGCACCGCCGGCACCGGATCCGAACGCGCCTGCGCCGCCGCCGGATCCCAATGCGCCGCCGCCCGATCCGAACGCGCCGCCACCGCGGCCGGGAGTCGGCGTGGCCGTGCCGGTGGCACCGGAGAACGCGCCGGGGATGCTGCCTCCGGCCTGAGGCCCGAGCCAAACAGACAGCCCGCGACTTCGCGTCGCGGGCTGTCTGCTGATTCCGACCGTTACGGGCCGACCCACGGCGGCTGCCCGTTGAGGTTGTTGACGTTGAGCACATAGCAGTTGGTGCCGCCGAACCCCAGCGCGCCCGCAGTCGAGCACCGCTGGAAGTTGCCGTCGGGTCCGATCGGGCCGTCGCAGATCGTGCCGCCGCCCCAGGGCGTCCATCCGCCCTGGCAGCCGGCGCTGGCCGGAGCGGCGAACGCGATCCCACTGGCAGCCAAGGCGCCGACGGCGAATCCGATAAGTGTCTTCTTCATCGTTCCCTCCTCTTTTCCGCCGTACCGGTCCCCGACCTCCGGCACTTAAGACCCGGCCGCATACTCGCGGCGTTATCTCCAGGTTATGCCTTCGTGATCGGGTAGGAATCGGGGATTTCCCTACGTTTCCCGCCGAAAAGTTGTCCGTATCGGCGGCCGAATCGTTACCGCGCTTCGGTATAGATGGAGGTGACCCGGCGGCCACGCCGGGTGCGGCCCCCGAGAAAGCGGGTGATCACATGCGGCCAGAAGATGCCGTGCTTGCGGCAACGGAGTTCCTGGCCAGGTCCACGACGCTGACCAGCGTGGGTTGGATCGGCTACATCATCATCGGCGCCATCGCCGGATGGATCGCCGGAAAGTTGGTGAAGGGCAGCGGGTCCGGGATCCTGATGAACATCGTCATCGGTATCGTCGGCGCCCTCATCGGCGGCTTTCTGCTCAGCTTCTTCCTCGACACGGCCGGGGGCGGCTGGTGGTTCACGTTGTTCACCGCCGTGCTCGGTTCGGTGATCCTGCTGTGGCTGCTGGGCCTGGTGCAGAAGAAGACCTGAAGCCACCATGGGGTGGTGAGCACCCCAACGATGACCGCGTGGCGGGTCCGCAGGCCCGGACCGATGCACACGGATCCGCTCGAGCGGGTCAGCACCGATGTGCCCCGCCCGGGACCCGGTGAACTGCTCGTCGCGGTGCGCGCATGTGGGGTGTGCCGCACCGACCTTCACGTCACCGAGGGCGACCTGCCGGTACACCGCGCCGCGGTGACCCCCGGACACGAGGTCGTCGGCGAGGTCGTCGAACTCGGACCCGGTGCCGACGGCTTCGCGGTGGGCGACCGGGTCGGGATCGCGTGGCTGCGGCACACCTGCGGGCAGTGCAAGTACTGCCTGCGCGGCGACGAGAACCTGTGTCCCGAATCGCGCTACACCGGCTGGGACGCCGACGGCGGTTACGCCGAATTCGCCACGGTCCCAGCCGATTACGCCCATCACCTGCCCAAGGGTTACAGCGATGCCGAGCTGGCGCCGCTACTGTGCGCGGGCATCATCGGCTACCGCGCGCTGCTGCGCGCCGAGCTGCCGCCCGGCGGCCGACTGGGCATCTACGGGTTCGGCGGCAGCGCGCACCTGACCGCTCAGGTGGCCCGCGCGCAGGGCGCCGAGATCCACGTCATGACGCGCGACCCGAACGCGCGGGAACTCGCGCGGCGGTTGGGCGCGGCCTCCGTGCAGGGCGCCGCCGATCCGCCGCCCGTTCCGCTCGACGCGGCAATACTTTTCGCGCCGGTGGGCGATCTGGTGTTGCCCGCGCTCGAGGCGCTCGACCGCGGCGGCACGCTGTCGGTCGCCGGCATCCACCTGTCCGACATCCCGGCGCTGAACTACCAGAAGCATCTCTTCCAGGAGCGCCAACTGCGATCGGTCACGTCGAACACCCGCCGCGACGCCCGCGAGTTCCTGGATTTCGCGGGCAGGCACCGGCTCGAGGTCACCAGCCCGCAGTACCCCCTCGACAGGGCCGACGCCGCGCTGGGCGATCTGGCCGCGGGCCGGATCGCCGGCGCCGCGGTGCTGATGGTCTAGCGCCCGGCCTAGAGCGCCGCGAGGGCCGCGCCGAGCCGGCCGGACAGATCGCCGCGGCCGAACCGGTACAGCGGTCCCCGCCCGTCGGACAGCACCAGCCGCAGCCGCGCCATGCCGCGCGCGCACACCGGGCGTGGCGAATGCAGACGCAGCGTGATCGCATCGATCAGGTCCTCGGCCGCCCGGACGTTCTCGGCGTGCACCGGCACCCGCGACGAGAGCAGAACGCCGCGCCCGGCCTCGGCCTTGGCGTCACGCAGGGCACGCGCGACGGCTTCGCGTTCGGCGGTGGAAGTCAGCCGCGCCTCGTGGGCGGCCAGCGCGCTGCCCGGTGCCGCGGGCACCCCGACGGCCAGCATCCGGTCGTACTTGGTGGGCTGCAGCCGCGCGGAGATGCGGGCGAGCAGCCCGACCCGCGGGGACCCCACCGGAGCGGAGGTCACGGTGGAAAGCAGTTCGACCGGAATCTTGTTGCTGGGCATGTAAACGGACCTTTTCACGACGTTGTGCGGATCGAGCTTGATGACCTTCTATCAAGTTACACCGGTCATGCATGACCGGTCAAATTGAATTACTGGTCACTTACCCCTAGCATGGACGGCATGGTCGCCACCTCCGGGCACTGGCCCGCCGACCACGAGTCCAAGCCGGCTCCGCCGCCGCTGGACCGGGTGCAGGCGCTGGTCAACACCGTCGAGTTGCCCGACGGCCAGGACCGGCTGGCAACCGTCGCCGACGCGGCGCCGTGGCTGGTGGACCAGGGTCTCCTCGACGCGGGCGCCGATCTCGACGACGCCGACCTGACGCGGTTGCGCGACGTGCGCGAGGCGTTACGCGCGCTGGTCGTGCACAACGGTGGCGGGCCGGCGCCCACCAAGGCCGAACTGGCCCCGCTGCGCGCGGTGGCCGACGCCGGCTCCGCCCGCGCCACACTGGACGCCGACGGCCGGGTGAGCGTCGCGGCGGCCGGCGGGACGCTGACCGAGCGGCTGGTCGATCTGCTGCTCGTCATCCGCGACGCCCAGCGCGACGGCACCTGGGCGCGGCTGAAGGCCTGCGCCAACGACGAGTGCCGGTGGGCGTTCTACGACCGGTCCCGCAATCGCGGCGGCCAGTGGTGCGAGATGTCGTCGTGCGGCAACAAGCTCAAGAACCGCGAGTTCCGTGCGCGCCGCAAGCAGGCCGCGAAAGGCTGATCACCGGCCAATCACATCGACAGGTGCCACACCAGGGCGGCGGCCAGGGCGCCCATCCCGTTCAGCGACCAGTGCAGCGCGATCGGAGCGAGCAGGCTGCCGCTGCGGCGGCGCAACCAGGTGAACACCACGCCGGCGACCGCGGTGGCGGCCACGGCCAGCACCACCCCGGCCACGGTGCCGAGCACCCCGCCGCCGAACAGCCGGGTGAACCCGACGTTGCTACTGGTCAGGCCCAGTGAGGTGGCGATGTGCCAGAGCCCGAACAGCAGCGATCCCGCCGCGACCGCACCCCGGAAACCCCACGCCCGGTTCAGCGCGCCGTGCAGCACACCACGGAACGCCAGCTCTTCGGGGATGACCGTCTGCAGCGGGATGATCACCATCGACGCGATCAACGCGCCCGAGATCGTGGCGTAGTTGTTGTTCATGAACAGCGGCCGCGTCCAGGGCAGCAACAACCCGACCGCGATCACTGACAGCACCACGCCGACGGCGGCCAGCGCGTAACCGACGCCCGACCTCCAGTGCTCGCGACCGAGCCCGAGCTCACTCCACCCCAGGCCGCGCGCCCGCACCAGCAGCACCAGGCCCACCGCCGCGGCCGGCACCGTCGCAACGCTGGCCCAGGGGGTGGTGAAGTGCGCGATCACGTTCGTCAACACCAGCACGACCACGACCACGCCGATGTCGACGTAGGTGCGAACGTGGTTCAGCGCCGCCAACTGAGAGACCAGCGGGTGAGGATTCGGCAGCGCGGTGTCGGACACAACGGCTCAGTCTACCGGCCGCGACGGGGTGGTCCTGGCCGCGAAGACCGCGACCAGCAGGCATTAGCCTGTCGGTCGTGCTGGGATTCGCGGTGCCACAGTTCGGCGGATCGGCGTCGGCCGACGTCGCCCGGTTCGCGTCGACGGCCGAGGAACTCGGCGCCGACAGCCTGTGGGTGGGGGACCGGCTGCTCACCGCCGTGCGGCCCACCATCGGATATGCCGGCAGCGACACCATCCCGGAGCAGTTTCGCGCCAGCCTGGACCCGTTCGTCGCGCTGACCGTGGCCGCGACCGTCACCGCCCGGGTGCGGCTGGGTGCCAGCGTGTTCGTCGCCCCCTGGTACTCGCCGGTGCCGCTGGCCCGCCAGCTCACCAGCATCGACGTCGTCAGCGGCGGGCGGCTGCTGCCCGGGCTGGGCATCGGGTGGTCACCGGAGGAGTACCAGGCGGCGGGCGCGCCGTTCACCGGGCGCGGCGCGCAGCTCGACGAGGTGATCGACGTGCTGGAGGCGATGTGGACCACCAACCCGGTGTCGCACGACGGCACGCGCTGGACCGTGCCGGAGTCGTGGGTCGATCTCAAGCCGGTCCAGCGGCCACGGCCGCCGATCTATCTCGGTGCGTTCACCCCGCCCGGCCTGTCGCGGGTGGGCCGGCGCGCCGACGGCTGGATGGCCGGCGTGCAGGCGCCCGACGGCGTCCACCTCGAGGCGCTGAACTGGCAGCGCGGCATCATCGACGAGGCGGCCCGCGGCGCCGGCCGCGATCCGGCCGACATCCACACCTACGTCCGCATCAACGTCGCGCCGGGCACGCCGGTGGCCAAGGTGGCCGACGCGATCCGACTGCTCGCCGACAACGGCTACCCGGACTCCTTCGTCGATCTGATGTACGTCGAAACCGACGTGAACGCCCTCCTGGACTGGGCCGAGCGGCTGCTGGCGCGATGACGGCAGACCTGCTCGCGCCCATGCGGGTGCTGGACCTCGGCGGCGCGGAATCCGACGGTGTCGGGCGGTTTTTCGCCGACCTGGGTGCCGACGTACTCAAGATCGAACCGCCCGGCGGCAGCCCCGCACGCCGCGCCGCGCCGACCATCGGCGGACTGTCCATCGCGTTCGCCGTGCAGAACGCCAACAAGCGCACCGCCGTGCTCGATCCGGGCGACGACGGCCACCGGCGGCGACTGCTCGAACTGGCCGAATCCGCCGACATCGTGATCGACAGCGGAATCCCCGGCGCGGCCGCCGCATACGGCACACCGGTGGCGACGCTGGCACAACGCTTCCCGCACCTGGTGGTGCTGTCGGTCACCGACTTCGGCAGCTCGGGTCCCTACGCGACGCGGCGGGCCACCGACCCGGTGCTGTACGCGATGTCGACCGCGCTGTCGCGCACCGGCCCCACGACCGGCACGCCGGTGCTGCCGCCCGAAGGGGTGGCGTCGGCGACCGCGGCGGCCCAGGCCGCCTGGGCTGCCCTGGCCGCCTATTACCACCGACTGCGTTGTGGCACAGGCGAATACATTGACTTCTCACGCTTCGAGGCGGTGCTGCTGGCGCTCGACCCGCCCTACGGCGCCGAGGGCCAGGCGGTCGCCAGCCGCAAGCGGCCCGACGAGCTGTGGCGGGGCAGGCCACGCAATCAGCAGATCTACCCGATCTTCAAGTGCAAGGACGGTCAGGTCCGCATCTGCCTGCTGTCGGCGCGGCAGTGGCGCGGCATGCGGGCCTGGCTGGGGGAGCCGGAGCAGTTCGCCGATCCCAAGTTCGACACGATCGCGGCGCGTTACGCCGCCTCGCGCGAACTCAACGCCGCGATCGAGCAGCTCTTCGCGCCGCAGACGATGGAGCAACTGGTGGCCGAGGGGCAGGCGCGCGGCGTCCCGGTCGCCGCGGTGCTCACCCCGGCGCAGGCGTTGGCGTCGGAGCACTTTCGCACGGTCGGCGCCCTCACGACCGGCGAGCTCGGCGGGGTGCCGGTCGACGTGCCCACCGGTCCGTTCGTGGTCGACGGCAACCATGTCGGATACCGGCGTCCGGTTCCGCCGCCCGGGGCCGACGCGCCCGCCTGGCGCACCGATGCGACCGCGCCGACCGCCGGTCCGGCCGCGACCCGACCGTTCGAGGGGCTGCGCATCCTCGACCTCGGCGTGATCGTCGCCGGTGGCGAACTCGGCCGGCTCTTCGCAGACCTCGGCGCGGAGGTCATCAAGATCGAGAGTGCGGCCTACCCGGACGGGCTGCGCCAGACCCCACCCGGTATGACGATGAGCCGGTCGTGGGCGCTGACCCACCGCAATCAGGCCAGCCTCGGTCTGGATCTGCGGCACCCGGCCGGTGCCGAACTGTTCGGACGCCTGGTCGCCGACGCGGACGCGGTGTTCGCCAACTTCAAGCCGGGAACGCTTGCTGCCCTTGGGTTCTCCTATGACAGGTTGCGTGAGATCAATCCTCGCATCGTGCTGGCGGAGAGCAGCGCGTTCGGCGCGTCGGGCCCGTGGAGCGCCCGTCTGGGCTACGGCCCGCTGGTACGGGCCAGCACCGGTGTCACGTGGTTGTGGACGCAGGAACCCGGCAGCTTCTACGACGCGACGACGGTGTTTCCCGATCACGTCGTCGGCCGGATCACCGCGGTCGGCGCGCTGGCGGCGCTGATCGGCCGCGCGCGCACGGATTCGGGCGCGCACGTTCATGTGTCGCAGGCCGAGGCCGCGGTCAACCAGCTCGCCACCGCCTACGTGGCCGAGGCCGCCCGCGCCGCCGGGCAGCCGGTCGGCGAGTCCGGCGCCGTGCACGCGGTGTGCCCGTGCGCCGGCGACGACGAGTGGTGTGTGGTGTCGGTGCGCGACGACGCCGACCGCGTCGCCCTGGCCGGCGTGCTGGGGCTCGAGGGCCTGCCTGCGGACCGCGAGCAACTGGTCGCCACGCTCACGCAGTGGACCGCCGCGCACGACAAGGCCGAGGTGGCCGCGCGACTGCAGCGCGTCGGCGTGCCGGCGGCGCCGATGTTGCGGGCCGTCGACATCCTCACCGACGCCCAGGTGACCCACCGCGGGCTCTACACCGAGATGACGCATCCGCTGGTCGAGACGCCGATGCCCTGCGAGACCGGCCCGGCGCCGTACACCGGGATTCCGCCCGCACCGATGCGGCCGGCCCCCGTGGCCGGTGAGCAGACCGTCGACATCTGCCGCTCGGTGCTGGGGCTGCCGACCGAGGAGATCGACCGGCTCATCGCCGACGGCGTGCTCTTCACCCACCCGAGGAGGCCATGATGGATCGCAGGACCCCCGTGCTGGTCGGCTACGGCCAGGTGAACCAGCGCGACGTGGACCCCACCAAGGAACCGGTCGACCTGATGGCGGCCGCGGCCCGCGAGGCCGCCGCGCCGCACGTGCTGGAGTCGGTCGATGCGGTGCGCGTGGTCAACCTGCTGTCGTGGCGTTATCGCGATCCGGGACTGCTGCTGGCACAACGCATCCGCGCCGACGATGCGACCACCCGATACACCGGGATCGGGGGCAACGTGCCGCAGACCCTGGTCAACCAGGCCTGCCTCGACATCGCCGCCGGCCGCGCCGAGGTGGTGCTGATCGCGGGCGCGGAGACCTGGCGTTCCCGCAGGCGCGTCCGCGCCGGTGGCGGCAGACCACAGTGGACGCAACAGGACGAATCCGTGCCTCTCGCACCGGGATCGGATGAGGGTATCGAGTTGGCCGGGCCGGGGGACCTGCGGATCAAGCTGGACCGACCCGCGTATGTGTATCCGATGTTCGAGCAGGCGCTGCGCATCGCGGCGGGGGAGCGGTCCGACGAACATCGCCGCCGGATCGCCGAGCTCTGGGCGCAGTTCAGCGCCGTCGCCGCGACCAACCCGCACGCGTGGAGCCGCGAGCCGGTGACGGCCGAGACGATCGCGCAGCCCGGGCCCGACAACCGGATGATCAGCTGGCCTTACACCAAGCTGATGAACTCCAACAACATGGTGGACCAGGGCGCGGCACTGATCCTGACGTCGGTGCAGAAGGCTGAGCAGCTCCAGATCCCTTCGGACCGTTGGGTTTTCCCTTATGCCGGGACCGACGCTCACGACACCTACACGATCGGTGAACGCGCGGAGTTTCACACCTCACCCGCGATCCGGATCGGCGGTCGGCGCGCGTTGGAGCTGGCCGGGGTCGGCGCTGACGACGTCGAATTCATCGACATCTACTCGTGTTTCCCGTCGGCGGTGCAGGTGGCGGCCAACGAGTTGGGGCTTCGGCTCGGCGACGCGGACCGGCCGCTGACGGTGACCGGCGGGCTCACGTTCGCGGGCGGGCCGTGGAACAACTACGTCACCCATTCGATCGCCACCATGGCCGAACGGCTGGCCGCCAATCCGGGCAGCCGCGGGCTGATCACCGCCAACGGCGGCTACCTCACCAAGCACAGCTTCGGGGTGTACGGCACCGAACCGCCGACACACGAATTCCGGTGGCAGGACGTGCAGTCCGAGGTGGATGCCGAGCCCGTCCGAAACACGATCATCGAGTGGTCCGGGGTGGGCACCGTGGAGACCTGGACGACGCCGTTCAACCGCGACGGCGACCCGGAGAAGGTGTTCCTGGCGGTCCGTACGCCCGATGACTCCCGCGTGCTCGCGGTGATTGAGGACGCCGCCGAGGCGCGGGTCTCGGTCACCGAGGACATCGCGGGCGCGAAGGTGTCGGTCAACGCCGACGGCACCGCGACGCTGAAATAGCGGTCAGTCCAGATCCGCCAGCACGGTGGTCAGCCACCCGCGGGCGGCGTCGGCGGCGCCCGGCCCGACGACGGCGTGCAACCGCCCCGCCTCGACGGCCTCGAGGGCCGCGTCCGCGACGACCGCCGGGCTGATCGCACCGCGCATCGCCTCGGGGTCGGCGTCGGCAGGCACCGAGGCCGCCCCCGGCGGTGTCAACGCCGCCGAGTTCGGCCCGATCTGGGTGTCCACCATGCCGGGGCACAACACGGTCGCACCCAGACTCTCTGATATGGACTGCAATTCGGTGTGCAGCGTCTGCGTCAGCCCGATGACGGCCTGCATGGTCGCGTTGTAGGGCGCCAGGGTGGGCAGCGGGATCAGCCCGCCCGTGGACGCGGTGTTGAGGAAGTGGCCCGAACCCTGCGCGATGAACAGCGGCGCGAAGGTGCGCACCCCGTGCACCACGCCCATCAGCTTGACGTCGATCAACCACCGCCAGGTCGCAAGCCGTTGCTCCCAGGCCTGCGTCTGCTCGCACACCACGCCGGCGTTGTTGCACACCAGATCGACCCGGCCGAACCGCTCCAGCGTCTCGTCGGCCACCGCGTCCAGGTCGGCGGCCACGCTCACGTCGGCGCGCACCCCGGCCGCCCGGCCCGGCTGGCCGGCCAGCGCGTCGACGGCGACCGGAATCGAGTCCTCGCGGATGTCGACGATCATCACGTGCACGCCGCGGCGCACCAACCCCGCGGCGAGCGCGAACCCGATTCCGCTGCCGCCCCCGGTCACCACGGCGACCTGACCCGCCTCGATTCTCACGGTTTCCTCTCCGGCCGCCCGGCGCCGCGGCTACGGCGCATCGGCGGGCACATCGGTGTAGCGAGGCTCAAATGCGTCACCGGAGAAGGTGAAACCCTTCCCGCTGCGTTCGCTCAGGCAGGCCACGCCGGTGTCCTCCTGTACGTTGCAGCGGAAGCCGGCGGCGGCCAGGATCCGGTTGAACGGCAGCACGTTCGCGGTGCCCGTGTCGGGCGCGAACTCCGACTGTTCGAGGGCGATGAACCGCGCGTCGCCGTCGCGGTCGACCACCACCGCGTTCGGCGCGACCGACCGGCCCGAGGCGTCGGTGACCGCATCCGGTGCGCCGGCAATCGGGATGGCGGCCCGCCAGCCGCCCGCGGACTGGCAGCCGGCCCGCTCCCGCGGCACGATCGCACACGCCCACCGTCCGCTGGGCGTGGTGAAGTAGTACCGGGTGCCCTCGGCCGGGTGCCCGGCGTAGTCGAACGCATCGACCAGATGCCGGTTGCTCGCCGGCGACGTGGCCGGGGCGGACGCCGCGGGCGCCGTCGCCGACTCCTCGCCGTAGTCGATCCGCCGTTCCGCACATCCCGCGACGCATCCGACGGCGACGCTGAGCACCACCAGGGCAGCGGATAGCTTGGCCCGCAACACCTTTGCGTCCAGCCGGAACGACGGCGTCATGGTCGGTGAGCTTACCCCCGGCGCGCCGAGGCCAGCAGCGCCTTGAGCGTGCGGGCGTTGCGGATCGCGTGCCCGCCCAGGTCGTTGTTGAAGTAGACCACCACGCGGCGGCCCTCGTGGTGCCAGGCCGTGATCCGGTCGGCCCACTCGCGCAGCTCGGCGTCGGTGTAGGAACCCGCGTAGATCGAGTCCTGCGGCGGGCCGTGCAGCCGGATATACACCAGATCGCTGGTGGCCCGGGGGATGCAGCGCAGACCCGCGCCACTCATCACCACGTACGCCGCGCGGTGGCGCTCCAGCAGCGCGTAGACCGCGGGGTCGTCCCACGACGGGTGGCGCAGCTCCATCGCCGTCGGTATTCGGTCCGGCATCAGCGTCAGGAAGTGCTCCAGCCGCTCGTCGTCGCGTTCCAGCTCGGGATGGACCTGCACGAGCAGCGCCTCGGCCCGGTCACCGAGCGCGCTCCAGCACCGCTCGAAGCGCTCGATCCACGGCTCCGGTGAGCGCAGCCGCCGATAGTGCGTCAGGCCGCGCTGGGCCTTGACCGACATGGTGAATCCGGCGGGCAGCCGCTCGCGCCAGCCGGCGAACGCGGTGTCCTTGGGCCACCGGTAGAAACTGGCGTTCAGCTCGACGGTGTCGAACTCCTCGGCGTAGCGGGTCAGCCGTTTCGCGGCGGGCAGCCCCGGCGGGTACAGCACGCCGGCCCAGTGGTCATAGGACCACCCCGACGTGCCGACGCGGATCATCCGCCCGCAGTACCCGCGCTATTCGGCGGGCAAACTGCGGGCGAACTCGACGCCGCGATCCACCCAGCTCTGCAGCTGGCGTTTGGTCCGCAGACCGTCGTCGGACAGGATCCGGTCGGCCAGTGCTCGTCGTACGCCACGCCACGACGGTAGCGCTAGGCGGCGACAGTCTCCCGCTCCTGTGCGGGCGCCAGCGCCTGGGCGACGATGTCGGCGACGTCGGTCACCGGACGCACGTCCAGCGCCGCCAGCACATCGGCGGGCACATCATCGAGATCGGCCTCGTTGCGCTGCGGGATGAAAACCGTTGACAGCCCGGCTCGTTGGGCTGCCAGCAGCTTCTGCTTGACGCCGCCGATCGGCAGCACCCGCCCGTTCAGCGTCACCTCGCCGGTCATGCCGACGTCGGCGCGGACCTGGCGCCCGGTGGCCATCGAGACCAGCGCGGTCACCATCGTCACGCCCGCCGACGGACCGTCCTTGGGCACCGCGCCGGCGGGCACGTGCAGGTGGATCCGCCGTTCCAGCGCCTTCGGGTCGACGCCCAGCCGCTCGGCGTGGGAACGCACGTAGGACAGCGCGATCTGCGCCGACTCCTTCATCACGTCGCCCAACTGCCCGGTCAGCTGCAGGCCCGGTTCCCCGTCGGTGGCGTTGGCCTCGATGTAGAGCACATCGCCGCCCATCCCGGTCACCGCCAGCCCGGTGGCCACCCCGGGCACCGCGGTGCGCTCCGCCGACTCCGGCAGGAACCGCGGACGGCCCAGGTAGCCAACCAGATCCGGCTCGTCGACGGTGACGGTCGAAACCTCTCCACCGGCCAGCTTCGTCGCTACCTTGCGCATCAGCTTGGCCAGCAGCCGCTCGAACTGTCGCACGCCCGGCTCGCGGGTGTAGTCCGCGGCGATCTTGCGCAGCGCGGCCTCGGTCACCGTGACTTCGTCGGCGGTCAGCGCCGCGCGCTCACGCTGGCGGGGCAGCAGGAAGTCGCGCGCGATCGCGAGCTTCTCGTCGGCGGTGTAGCCGTCCAGTTCGATCAGCTCCATCCGGTCCAGCAGCGCCGACGGGATGTTCTCGATCACGTTGGCGGTGGCCAGGAACACCACATCGGACAGGTCCAGGTCGAGCTCGAGGTAGTGGTCGCGGAACGTGTGGTTCTGCGCCGGGTCGAGCACCTCCAGCAGCGCGGCGCTCGGGTCGCCGCGGTAGTCGGAGCCGACCTTGTCGATCTCGTCGAGCAGCACCACCGGGTTCATCGAGCCGGCCTCGCCGATCGCGCGCACGATCCGGCCGGGCAGGGCGCCGACGTAGGTGCGGCGGTGACCGCGGATCTCGGCCTCATCGCGCACCCCGCCGAGGGCGACGCGCACGAACTTGCGGCCCAACGCCCGCGCGACGCTCTCGCCCAGCGACGTCTTGCCCACACCCGGCGGCCCGGCCAGCGCCATGACCGCACCCGAGCCGCGACCGCCGACGACGGCCATGCCGCGCTCGGCGCGGCGGGCCCGCACGGCCAGGTACTCGATGATGCGGTCCTTGACGTCGGTCAGGCCGTAGTGGTCGTTGTCGAGGATCTCGCGGGCCGCGGCCAGGTCTGTGGAGTCCTCGGTCTTGACGTTCCACGGCAGGTCCAGCACGGTGTCCAGCCAGGTGCGGATCCAGCCGCCCTCCGGGCTCTGCTCGCTGGTCCGCTCCAGCTTGCCGACCTCGCGCAGCGCGGCCTCGCGCACGTGCTCGGGCAGGTCGGCGGCCTCGATGCGGGCCCGGTAGTCCTCCGACGACCCCGGACCGCCGTCGTCGCCGAGTTCCTTGCGGATCGCGGCGAGCTGCTGGCGCAGCAGGAACTCCTTCTGCGACTTCTCCATGCCCTCGCGCCCGTCCTCGGCGATCTTGTCGGTGACCTCGACCTCGGCGAGGTGGTCGCCGGTCCACTGGATCAGCATCCGCAGCCGCTCGGCGACGTCCGGCGTCTCCAACAGCTGCCGCTTCTGCACCTGGGTCAGGTACGACGCGTAACCGGCCGTGTCCGCCAGCGTCGACGGATCCGACAGCTGGTTGACGAAATCGATGATCTGCCAGGCGTCGCGGCGCTGCAGCATGGCCAGCAGCAGCTTCTTGTACTCGGCGGCCAGGGCGCGGACCTCATCGGTCGGCTCCGGCTCGTCGACCTCGGTCACCTCGACCCACAGCGCGGCGCCCGGGCCGGTGGTGCCCGTGCCGATCTGGGCGCGCTTGACCCCGCGCACCACGGCGGCGGCCCCGCCCGACGCGATCCGGCCGACCTGCACGATCGTGGCCAGCACCCCGTAGGACGGGTAGCGGTCCTCCAGCCGCGGCGCGATCAGCAGCTCGCCGGACTCGCTGGCCCGGGCCGCGTCCACCGCAGCACGCGCGGCGTCGTCCAGCTCGATCGGCACCACCATGCCCGGCAGCACGATCGAATCGCTGAGGAACAACACCGGCACCGACTTGGCTTCAGCCATTCAATCCTCCAAAGTTTGAGCCTGTTGGACTCAACTCTGTGGGGTGATGGTTTGTTCCCCGCCCACATCACCCGTTCGGGCGATGCCCGTGACTGCCGGTAACCGCTATCAGTGAGCGGCATGCCCGCATTTCGGTTACGCGATTTCCACGACGACGACCTCGACGAGGCCATCTCGGTCTGGGACCAGAGCCGGCACCCGGACGAGGCCCACCCGGTGTTCCCGGTCTCCGAGGCGGTATCGGCCGCCCGGGCGGGGGAGCCCGCGGTGGTCGCGGTGGTGGGCGATCAGGTGGTCGGGATGGCGGTCGCCCACCGGCAGGGCGAACGGGCCTGGATCACGATGGTGGCGCTGAGCGACCGGTGGCGGAACCGCGGGGTCGGCAGCGCGCTGCTGACCGACCTGGAGTCGCGGCTGCGCCGGCTGGGCGTGCGGCGCATCAGTGCGCTGCTGCCCGCCAACGCCACCGGCAGCACGGCGCTGCGCAATTCCGGTTATCAGGAGCGCGACGATCTGCGCTACTTCGAGAAGGTGGACCACGTCGCCTTCTCCGACGCGGGCCTGCTCGAGGCCCTGGGCGGGCAGGTGATCCCGCGGGAGCTGTGGCAGTCGATGGCCGGGATGGAGACCGAGAAGCACATCATCGAACGGCGCATCGTGCTGCCGTTGGCGCAACCGGATCTGGCTGCGCAGTACGGGGTTTCGCCGCCGAAGGCGGTGATCCTGTTCGGCCCGCCGGGTACCGGCAAGACGAGCTTCGCCAAGGCGGTGGCCGGGCGGCTGGGCTGGCCGTTCGTCGAGTTGTTCCCGTCGCGGCTGACCGCGCCGGGAGTCTCGATGGCCGCCGCCTTGCGCGAAGCCTTCGCCAACGTCATGGAATTGGAGTCGGTGGTCGTCTTCATCGACGAGGTGGAGGAGATCGCCGGCTCGCGCTCGCCGATCCCGACCGATCCCGCGCGCGGGGTCACCAACGAACTGCTCAAGCTCATTCCGGCGTTCCGCCAGCACGACGAGCGGTTGCTGATCGTCGCGACGAACTCGGTGCGGTCACTGGATTCGGCGTTCCTGCGGCACGGCAGGTTCGACTACATCATTCCGGTGGGCCCGCCCGATGACGTGGCGCGCGCGGCGATCTGGCGTCGTTATCTCGGCGCCAACGCCCACGACGTCGAGGTGGACAAGCTGGTGGAGGCCAGCGCGATGTTCACCCCGGCCGACATCGAGTTCGCCGCCCGCAAGGGCGCCCAGTCGGCGTTCGAACGCGAGGTCGAGTTCGGCTACGGGGAACCGGCCCGCACCGACGACTACCTGGCCGCGATCGCCGATACGCGGCCGACCCTGACGGCACAGATGGTGGCGCAGTTCGAGGAGGACATCGCCGAGTGCACGCGGCTGTAAGAACCTGGCGCGCACCGCGAGACTGTAGTTACCGCGCGAAAGTTCGAGTGGGAGGCGCGACAACTACAGTCTCGCGAGACCGGACCCCGAGATGGCAGGGAGCCTGCCGCTCGGGGGTTACGGCAGGCTCCCTGTTAGTGGGTGGTTCTTAGCGGCCCTCAGGCGACGTCCTGAGCCCCCAACACCCGCTGGATATCGGGCTTCATCATCTCCAGCTGCTGACCCCAGTAGCCCCAGCTGTGCGTGCCGTTGGCCGGGAAGTTGAACACGCCGTTCGTGCCGCCCGCCGCGATGTAGTTGTCGCGGAAGGTGATGTTGGTCCGCAGCGTGAACCCCTCCAGGAACTGGGCCGCCATCAGGTTGCCGCCCGACATGCCCGCGTCCAGTTCCGACGGCGTACCGGTGCCGCAGTAGATCCAGATCCGGGTGTTGTTGGCGACCAGCTGGCCGATGTTCACCATCGGATCGTTGCGCTTCCACGCCGGATCCGACGACGGACCCCACATGCTCTCGGCGTTGTAACCGCCGGCGTCGTTCATCGCCAGCCCGATCAGCATCGGCCACCAGCCCTCAGACGGGTTCAGGAAGCCGGACAGCGATGCCGCGTAGATGAACTTCTGCGGGTAGTAGATCGAGTAGGTCAGCGCGGTGCTGCCGGCCATCGAAATGCCCACGACCGCATTGCCGTTCTGCGACACGCCGCGGTTGGCCTCCAGCCAGGCGGGCAGCTCCTGGGTCAGGAACGTCTCCCACTTGTAGGTGTAGTCCTGGCCGTTACCCCGAGACGGCTGGTACCAGTCGGTGTAGAACGACGACTGACCCCCGACCGGCATGACCACCGACAGCCCCGACTGGTAGTACCACTCGAACGCCGGCGTCTCGATGTCCCAGCCGTTGTAGTCGTCACGTGCGCGCAGACCGTCCAACAGGTAGACGGCGTGCTCACCGCCGCCCTGGAACTGAATGCGGATGTCGCGGTTCATCGCCGCGGAGTACACGTCGAGATACTCGACCGGAAGCCCCGGCCGCGAGAACGCATCGGCGGTCGCCTCGCCCCCGACAACGCCGACGAACCCCGGAATCGTCGCCGCCGCGACGGCGCTGACCGCAAACCGTCGCAACAATTTCCGTCCGGTGCCGCGGCACCTATCCATGAACTTCATAACGGCAACCAACCCACCTTTCTTATGCCGTTCGCTTCAACTCACAAGCCATTCGCGCGCTTATGCCTGGGTTATGAAACACGGCCGCGGCGCCGAAACGCGGGCCCGACACCCGGTTCCGATATCGCGGTTGGCTAACGATTCCGGCACGGCGAGGACTCGCCGCGGGCCGATTCCGGCCGTGACCTGTGGTGTTGCTGTGACAGCTGTGACTAGGCCTAGCGGGCCGGGTCGGCGGGCCGCAGGCGCCGCAACTGGGTGACGTGGCGTGGCTTCAGTTCGGCCAGGGGGGTCACGCCGAGCAGCCGCATTGTGCGGGTGACCTGCTCGGACAGGATCGCGATGGCGCGGTCGACGCCGGCCTCACCGCCGGCCATCAGGCCATAGAGATAGGCGCGGCCGACGAGTGTGAACCCCGCGCCCAACGCCACCGCGGCGACGATGTCGGCGCCGGACATGATGCCCGTGTCCAGCAAAATCTCGGTGTCGCGGCCGAGCTCGCGGGCGACCGCCGGCAACAGGTGGAACGGGACCGGGGCGCGGTCCAGCTGACGGCCGCCGTGATTGGACAGCACGATGCCGTCCCCCCCGAGGTCGACGACGGCCTTGGCGTCGTCGAGGGTCTGGATTCCCTTGACCACCAACTTGTTCGGCCACTGCGTCTTGATCCAGGCCAGATCGTCGAAGGTGACGCCCGGATCGAAGGTGCTGTCGAGATATTCGGCGACCGTGCCCGGCCAGCGGTCCAGTTCGGCGAACGCCAACGGTTCGGTAGTCAACAGGTCGAACCACCAGCCCGGGTGAACGGCCGCGTCCAGGACGGTGCGCAGGGTCAGGGCAGGCGGTGTCGACATGCCGTTTCGGGCGTCGCGCAGCCGGGCGCCCGCCACCGGGACGTCGACGGTGACCAGCAGCGTGTCGAATCCCGCTTCGACAGCGCGTTGCACAAGGGCCATCGACCGGTCCCGGTCCTTCCACATGTACAGCTGAAACCAGTTGCGCCCGTGCGGGTTTACTGCCTTCACGGCCTCGATCGTCGTGGTGCCCAGCGTCGACAGCGCGAACGGGATGCCCGCCCGGCCCGCAGCGCGGGCGCCGGCGATCTCGCCGGCGGTGTGCATCAACCGGGTGAAGCCGGTCGGCGCGATACCGAATGGCAGCGCGGCGGGACCGCCCAGCACCGTGACCGAGGTGTCGACGGTCGTCACATCGCGCAGGATCGTCGGGTGGAATTCGACGTCGCGGAACGCCTGTCGGGCCCGGGCCAGCGACAGTTCCTCCTCGGCGGCGCCGTCGGTGTAGTCGAACGCCGCCCGCGGTGTCCGGCGCCTGGCGATCCGGCGCAGATCCTCGATCGTGTACGCCGACCGCAGCCGCCGGTCGGTCGGGCGCAACCGCGGGGCGCGGAACCGCAGCAGCGGCGCCAGATCGCGGGGGCGGGGCAGCCGTCGCCTCATCGCCGGTTAGTCTTCGGCCGCGGCCAGGGCCTGCCGCAGATTGTCGCGCCGCTCCTCGATGGCACGGCCGAACTCCTGCAGCAGCACGGGTTTCCGTGACACCAGATCATCGATCTCCTCGCGGCCGAGTTGCAGCACGGTCACCTCCTCGAGCGCGTACGCCGCGGCGGTGACCGGTTCCCGGGTGAGCGCGGTCTGCCCGAGGAAGTCGCCCTTCTCCAGCGTGCGCACCGGGACGATCGCCCCGGTGTCGTCGGCGACGATCAACCGCACCTTGCCGTTGACGATGAACGACATCCGCTTGGGCACCTGCCCCGGGTACTGCAGGTACTCCTCGGACCCGTACCGGGTGAGCCGGACCCGGGGGAGCAGCAGCTCCTGTTCCTCGGCCGACAGCCGCAGCGTCGGCGCGACGATGCGCAGCGACGCCTGCAGCCGCTCCGTGGTCTCGAACTCGTCCTCGGCCTCGTCGAGGTGCAGGCCGGCGCGTCGCGCCGCATACCAGATCCAGCGCAGAAACAGCGCCCTGGCGGCCAAGTCGTCGGCGGGGGTGCGCAGCGGAATGCTGGTCTTGTACTGCAGGTCCGTGGAGCGGACGCTGGACGGCGTGGCGCCGGGCCGCAGCTGCGGCAACATGGCGGCCACCCCGTTGAGCGTCGCGATGACGTCATCGGGCGGGTCATCGACCGCGAACAGCGTGATGACCGTCAGCGAGTGGGTGCCGGGCGGCCTGCTGTAGTTGGTGAACGACGCGGCGGCCAGCGCGGAGTTGGGCATGACCAACAGACCGCTGCCGGTGTCGATGTGGGTGGCCCGCCAATTGACCTCCACCACACGACCCTTCGCGGTAGGGGTTTCGATCCAGTCACCCAGCTTGAACGGCTGCTCGAACAACAGCAGCAGGCCCGAAATGATCTGGCCCACCGAGTTCTGCAGCGCCAGGCCGAGCACGATCGACGACACCCCGAGCGCGGTGAACAGACCGCCGACGTTCGCGCCCCAGATGTAGGCCAGCATCACCCCAACGCCGATGGCGATCAGCGCGAAGCGGGCGACATCGAGGAAGATCGACGGAATACGTTGTCGCCAACTGCCTTCCGGGGCCTGCTGGAACATCGTCGCGTTGAGCGACGACAGCATCAGCACCAGCACCACGAAGCCGAAGACCGTGGCGACCACGCGCACCGGCGTCGTCTCCGCGGACACCTCGATGCCCTGCACCAACAGGATCAGCAGCGCACCCAGCGGCAGGATGTAGGTGCGCAGCAGATACACCGGGCGGGCCAGGGCGTTGCCGCGGCGCAGCAGCGCGTTGTGCAGCTCGGTGAGCAGAATCAAGCAGATCGGGAAACCGATGGCGACCCCGATCGCCCAGTAGAACCACGCCGAGTCCAGCGCTCTGGTCATGACGAGCGCTCCGACAGACGCCAGACCTGTTGTTCCTCACCGTCGACGGTGACCGTGCCCGCCTGGGTGAAATCGCGGCTGTCGCGCATCACGTCATACACCCGGGAGGTGACGTACACCCCGGGCTGCGGGGAACCGCTCTGCACCTGATAGGCCAGATTCACCGCGGAGCCCCACATGTCGTAGGCCAGCGTCGAGCGGCCGACCAAACCGCTGCTCACCGTGCCGGTGTCGATGCCGGCCCGCAGCTTGAGATTGTGCCCGGTCTCGGCGTTGAACCGCTCGATGATGCGCAGCATCTCGTCGGCGAAGTCGACGGTGCGACGCACGTTGTCCAGCCGCGGCACGCTCAACCCGCAGCTGGCCAGATAACCGTTGTGCAGGGTGCGCACCTGCTCGACGCCGAGATTCTCCGCGGCGGCGTCGAATTGGCGTGTCAGGCGGTTCACGATCGCCAACAGCTCGTCGGAGCGCAGTCGGTTCGACATCTCGTCGAGGCCGACGATGTCGGCGAAGATCACCGTGACGTCCTGGTGATCCTGGGCGATCGTCTCCTCGCCTTCGCGATAGCGCTGCACCACCGGTTCGGGCATCAGCGACAACAGCAGCCGGTCGTTCTCGCGACGCTGCTCGGCGAGCAGTTCCTCCTTGATCGCGAGGTTGCGGCTCATCTCGTTGAATGCCACGGTCAAGTCGCCGAATTCGTCGCGGGACTGCACCGGCAGCGTGACGTGGTAGTCGCCGGAGCTGATCTGTTGCGCACCGGCCTCGAGCCTGCGGATCGGCCGGACGAACAGCCGCGCCAGCAGCATCGCCGCCAGGCAAACCACGAAAATGATGATGGCCGTGGATAACACCAGCGTTCGGGTGAATTCCATCACCGGAGCGAACGCTTCGGAGGTGTTGATCTTGGCGATGATCGACCAGTTCAGACCGCGCAGATTGACCGGCGCGTACGCCTGGAGCGTCTCCTTGCCCAGGTAGTCGCGTTCGATGATGGTGCCGCTCTGGCCGCGTTGAGCGCGCTGGGTGGCTTCGCAACCGACGGGCTGCACAAGCGTGGTGCCGCCCTGCCGGATCGACTCCTCGGCCACCTCGGGCGGGGTGCCCGCCTCGATCACGTCGCGCTTGAACTGCTCCGGATTCTCCACGAACAGCCGCGAATCCGACCGCATCAGGTCGTCGGGCCCGACCAGGAACGTCTCGCCGGTCTTACCCATCCCGGCCTTTTCCCATTCCCGCCGCATGGTCATCAGGTTGTTGATCTTGGAGATCGGGAACTGCAGCGCCAGTGCGCCTTCCACCCGACCCCGGACCCCCACCGGAGAGATGAGCCATGCCGTGGGTTCGTCGGCGGGCAGGTAGATGCCGAAGTCGGTGACGCCGACGTAATCGATCGCGTTGGACGCCATCGCCTCCTGATAGGCCTCGCGCAGGTCACCTTCGCGGTACGGGCCGGTGAGCACGTTGGTGCCGAGGTCAACGCCCTTGTAGGCGGTGTAGACGACGTTGCCACGGGTGTCGAGCAGCAGCGCGTCCTCGAACTTGAAGCGCTGCACGATCTCACGGAAGAAGCCGTTGAACCTGGCGTTGGCGGCCGACCACGCGCTGCCGTCGCGGGCGTCGTCGTTGGCGATCGAGGCCTCCCAGTCGTTGAACGGGGCGGTGTAGTGGGCCTGCAGGTATTTCTGCGCGTTCGACGTCGGCAGCAACGCGTCGATGTCAACCTTGTTGCCGGACTGCGCCTCTTCGGCTTTTGCGAAGGTTCTCTGGTAGTAACCCACGACGGCCTGCCACTGCTGCGGACTGATCGTCGCGTCGGCCAGTTGGTCGAAGCCGGCGGTGAACTCCCGCAGTGCCTCGGTGGCGGTCGTCCCGCGCGAGTAGATGATCAACGAGTCCTCGAGATCGCTGAATTGCGCGGTTATCTGCCGCATCTGCGCCTCGCGGATTTCGGTGAGCCGGTCGAAGACCGACTCCCGCAACGACGCGCGCCCGGACTGATACCCGATCGCGCCGACCACCGCTGCCGACAGGATGCTGGTCAGCAGCAGCATCACCAGCAACTTGGACTGGATGCTGACCCGCGAGAACACCCGCCATGGCAGGCGCCGCTTGGAGGGAGATTCGGGCGCAGCCGCTTTGTCAGGCTCGCTTGTCACTGTCATTGAATTCGAAAGACTATCCTGCAAAACTTGCCGTCGGCATGGCTGTGCACAAATTGTCACCGTCGGGTGCCGATCCGTTCGACCTGCAACGCTTTGTCGACGCACAGGATCGCGTCTACGAGACGGTGCTCGCCGAACTGCGCGCCGGGCGCAAACGCAGCCACTGGATTTGGTACATCTTCCCGCAGTTGCGCGGGTTGGGTCACAGCGCGACCGCCCGGCATTACGGCATCGGGTCGCTCGACGAGGCCAAGGCATTTCTGCGGCACGACCTGCTGCGGGAGCGGCTGCGGGAGTGTGCGCGGCTGACCGCGGCGATCGACGGCGCCTCGGCGCGAGAGATATTCGGCTCGCCGGACGACCTCAAGGTCCGCTCGTCGATGACGCTGTTCGCCCGCGCAGCCGACGATCCCGACACCAGAGCCGATTTCACCGCGGTGCTCGACAAGTTTTACGCGGGCGTAGAAGATCCCGCGACCGTCAGGCTGCTGGCGCGATGATCAGCCACCCGTGGGGCGCGACCTCCGCCGTCTGGACGACCGACTCCGGCGGGGCACCCGAACCGGCGACGATCCGGCCGGCGCCGACACCGAGGTCGGGCAGCGGCACCGACAACGGCGCGTCGTCGATGTTCAGCGCCACCAGCAGTGCGTCGGATCCGGTGCCGGTGCGGTAGACGTACTGGCGGTTGGTCAGCACCAGCGGCGCCGTGCGCGCGGTGTGCAGCCACGGATGGCGCCTACGCAGCCCGATCAGGTGCTCATGCAGTCGCAATACGTTGCGTGCGGTGTCGTCGGCGGCCATCGGCGGCGCCGAGAATTCCGGGCGCACGGCGTCATCACCGCCGAAGCGCTCCTCCTTGACGCCGCGGTACGCGGCCTCGTCGCCGGCATACACGCTCGGGGTACCGCCGACGGTGAACAGCAGGACCAGGGCGTGTTCGAGGTGGCGGAAGTCGTCTAACCGGCTGGCGACGCGCGTCACGTCGTGGTTGCCGACGAACGTCATCGGCACGAACACGTCGAGAAACTCGTTGTGCCGCAACAGCGCCCAGTCCAGTTCGTGGAAGTTGCCGTCGTTGAGGCTGCTCCAGATCGCCTTCCACAGCTCGTACTGCGTCACCGAGTCGAAGCCGCCTTGCGCGACGCGCGCCGCATAATCGCCGTGGATGATCTCGGCGACGAACCACGCGTCCGGGTAGGCGGCGCGCACGCGGGGGAGCACCTGGGCCCAGAACCGGTCGGGCACCGCGTAGGCCGCGTCGAGGCGCCAGCCGTCGGCGCCGCGGCCCAGCCAGTGCGTCATCACGTCGACGGTGTAGTCGACGACCTCGGGGCTGTCGTGGTCGAGGGCGATCAGGTCGCCGTGCCCTTCGAAGGTGTCGAACTCGTTGCCGCGCTTGCGGAACCACGAGGTATGCGCAAACTCCGTGCCAACGTGGTTGAAGACGCCGTCGAGCAGCACCCGCAGGCCGTGCGACTTGCACGCGCCGACCAACGCGTCGAAGTCGGCGTCGTCACCGAGCCGGGGGTCGATGCGGTAGTGGTCGGTGGTGTCGTAGCCGTGCGTGCGCGAGGCGAACACCGGCCCCAGCGCCAACCCCGACACACCAAGCTCGATCGCATGGTCCAGCCAGTCGATGAGCCGGCGCAGCCGGTGCTCGCCGACGCCCGGCGGCGGGTCGGCCGGATGGGCGCCCACGAAACCCAGCGGATAGACGTGCCACCAGATGGTGTGTTCGACCCACCCGGGCGCGGTCACGGTCGGTACTTCGCCTCGTAGAGCGCCTTGACTTCATCGGTGAGCTCGGCCGCGGGACCGTCGACGACCAGACCCGGCGCGACGGTGCGGATCGGCAGCGGAGCCACCGGGGCGGCGGGGGCGCCCCACTCGGACAGCCAGCCCGCCAGTTGTTCGGAGGAGGCGGCATACACGATGCGGCCCAACCCGACCCAGGCGTGGGCGGCCGCGCACATCGGGCAGTGCTCGCCGGAGGTGTACACGGTCGCGGCGGCCCGCTCGTCGGGCGTCAGGTGGGTCGCCGACCAGCGGGCGATCTCGAATTCGGGGTGACGGGTGTGGTCGCCGCCCTTGACCCGGTTGCGATCCTCGAAGCGGACCCGGCCGGACGCGTCGACCAGCAGCGAACCGAACGGCTCGTCGCCGTCGTCGAGCGCCTCGCGCGCAAGTCCCACGCACCGCCGCAACCGCGTGAGGTCGTCGTCGGTGATGGCCACGCCCCGAGCCTAACGACGTCCGCCGCGAACATCCGGCGCAGGGGAGGCGCCGGCCCGACTCGACGCGAAAGACTGGAACATGTTCTAGTTATCCAATGGTGCAGTTCACCGACATCGGCGATGTCCCGGCCGAAGAAGTCGCGCGCCTGCGCGAGATCTATGAGCCGCTGGCCGACTCCGTGCGCGAACTCATCGACGCGACCATCCGCACCGAGGTGGACGCCGACGCCGTCGCAGCGGCCACGGCCGAGATCGACGCGGCGACCGCGCGGCTGCGCGCGCGCCAGTGCGAGGGGCCGTTCGGGGTGCGCTACACGACCGGCGGGGAACGCCTGGCGTGGGGCAACCCGGTGATCGGGATCCGCAACCCGATCGCGCCCCCGCTGACGATCCGCGCCGAACCCGACGGCCGCGTCACCACCGACTTCTACCTCGGCGCGGCCTACGAGGGCCCGCCCGGGCACGTGCACGGCGGCATGGCCGCCCTGATACTCGATCACGTGCTCGGCGAGGTCGCCGTGCACGCGGGCTCGCCGCGCTTCACCGGCACGATCACGCTGCGCTACCTGCGCCCGACCCGGCTCGGCCACCTGCACGCCGAGGCGGCGATCACCCGCACCGAGGGCATCAAGGCGTTCGCGAGCGGCCACCTCGCCGACGACGAGGGCGTCACGGTTCAGGCCGAGGGCGTGTTCATTCAGCCGAAGTGGGCTCGGGAGTAGCGACGATGCCCGACAGCGCGCGGGTGATCGACGCCACCTCGGCGACCAGCACCCGCAGCGCGCCGTCGGCCGCGTCGAGCCTGCCGGCCTGTTCCCGGACCAACTGGTTCGCGGCGGTCAGCGCGGCGATGTCGACGGTCCACGGCCGCGCCGGGTGGGGCGGGGCGCCGCGCAGCGCGTCGATGTAATCATCCACGGCGGCAACGAATTCCGCGGTCAGCACGGCGGGCGGCTCGGCGGGCAGATTGGCCTCCAGCGCCACGCACGCGGCGGTGACGGCGTTCAACGCGGTCCGGTACGAGCGCAACCACCGGCGCAGGTCGGGCGATTCGGTGAGCGCGGCACCCGAGGCGGCCTCGAACGCGGCGCGCGAGCGGAAGGCACGCTGCCACGCCGACGACAGGGTCTCGGCGCGGTGGTCGATCTCGTGCACGTAGGACTTCACCACCGCGGCGGCGTATTCGATCTCGGTCTTGAGCAGTTCGCCCGCGCGGTGGTGCAGTCGGGTCAGCGCGTGATCGGGCAGCGCCGCGTGCACGCCGACGGCCAGCCCGCCGCCGATCACGATCGCGAACAGCCGGTCCTCCAGGGTGGCCCCGGTGGTGGCGGGGGTGGCGTCGAGCAGGAAGACGATCGCCGCCGACAGCGTCGCGCTCGCCGCGATGTAACCGAACCGCATCGCGACGTACGTCAACCCGAGGAACACCACCGCGAGCGCCACGGCGACCGCGCCGGTGGGTGCCAGCGGCGCCGTGATCAGCGATGCCACCACCACCCCGGCGGCGATACCGCCGAGCCGGCCGACGCAGCGGGTGTAGGTGTGTGCGGTCTCCGGGCGCAGCACGATCAGCACCGTCAGCGCGATCCAGTACCCGTGCTGGATGTTGGCGAATCTGTCGGCGGCCACGCCCAGCGACATCGCCGCGGCCAGCCGCACGGCGTGCCGCAGGATCGGCGAGGTCCAGGTCAGATGCTCACTCACCACGGCCGCGGCCGCCCGGAACGGACCGATGATGTCCGGGCGGCGGATGTCCGGGAACCGAGACTCGGCGGCCTCGTGCAACTGCTGCGAAAAGCGTTGTGCCGCCGCGGCTTTAGCCCCTGTAATCGCCCCGACAGCGATGTCCAGCCGACCCAGCGCCTGCTTGGCGTCGCGGCGGGCGGTGAGGCTGTGGTCGGCGATCGCGTCGAGCAGTTCGGCGGCGGCGATGAGCAGCGGCGCCACCTCATCGCCGTCGTCCTCGGCGCCGCGCAGCGCGTGCAGCGTCGCGCGGATCCGCTCCGGCAGTCGGTAGCCGCCGAGATAGGCCTCCGGGCGCCGACTGGCCTGGCTGTCGACGAAGGCGTCGCGCAGCGAGGTCATCGGTGCCACGTCGACGGGGGCGTCCGGATCCGCGCCGACCCGACGGACGTCGGCGGCCAACGACCGGTACGCCCGCGACAGCGCGTCGCGCTGCACCCGCCAGCGGTGCGGCGGCCAGGCGGCGATCAGCCCGGCCTGCGTGCAGCCGGCGGCGAACGTCAACGCGGCGGGCACCACCACCGTCTCCACCGATGTGGCCACGGGCGGGGCGATCACCATGAGCCCGGTGGCCGCGGCGGCGACCAGGCCCGCATTGCTGCCCAACGCCCACTGCATGCCGGCGGCCAGGCACCACACCAGCACCACACCGACGAAGGTGAACGCGTGCGTCGTCGCCATCGCGCCGATGATGACCGCGGCGGTCATCTGCGCCGACACCACGATGACCATCGGGACACGGCCACCGGGACTGTCCTGCATCGCGATGGCCCCGGCGATGGCCGATGCCGCCGCCGCCCACACCGCGGCCGCGCCCGCATCCCACATCAGGCCGACCGCGGCCATCGCCAGCACCCCGAGCAGGCTGCGGGCCACCGCGCCGAAGTCGGGCGCGGTCGGTTTCAGGGCATCGACGACGCGGGTGCCGGTGCTCACCTGCCTATTCTGACGTCACCGACGCGGTTCGTACCGCACGCGCGCGGCAAGTCGGCGATCAGTGGCACGGATAGCCGAGCAGATGGCGGGCGTCGTGCAGGAACTCGTGGAGGTGACCGGTCCCGCCCACCACCGAGGTGGCGCCCTGGTCGAGGCCGACCACGTACAGCACCAGCAGCGCGAGGAAGGTGGGGGCGCTCAACCACAGCGCGGCGCGCACGCCCGAGATCTCCAGCGGCAGCGCACGGCTCCGCGAAGCCACCGACTGCTGTTCGGCCATACCCCGCGCTCCTCTCGACTGGGCGACCCACACGGCGCCGTCGCTCACGTTAACCAATGCCGCGCGCCCCTGCGCGCTGTTTCACCAACCGGCCGAACCACGCCGATCTGCGCACGCATTAAAACGGCTGCGGCACATGGCTTACCAGTTTTCCTGCGACAACGCCGTTTCGGGGATAGAGTCAGGCGAAACCGAGAACGCCGCCGCGGAGGTGCCGATGGGCGAACGTGCGACCGCCCGACCTCGAGGCGTTGCCACAATCGGCCCAGCCCGCCGAACATCATGGGCTTGTCTCCCAAGTGATTCCCATTCAACGTTGCGCGACCTCAACCGAACGGAGCAGCCATGAGCACGGCCGAAGAACGAGCAGCGCAACTGGAACTCGTCGCGCGGCTGAAGTCCGCCTACCCGGAACTACCGGATGCACCGACGCCGGACATGCTCGACCACGGCCGCATCACCGCCTACCTGAAGCCCGTGCACGATGTCGGCGGTGAGCCCGATGCGCCGATGAAGTACGAGAACAAGCAGTACGAGCTGTGGGAGCACATGACGTACGTGATGTGCGAGGTGCTCGGCTGGCGCGGCATCTGGCTGTCGGAGGAACGGCGCCGAATCGGCAACGTCGACGTCGGGCGCGCCGAATACCTCGGGCTGCCGTACTACGGCCGCTGGCTGCTGGCGGTCGCGCGGGTGCTCGTCGAGAAGCATCACATCGGCCTGACCGAACTCAGCGAGCGCATGGCCGAGGTCAAGGAGCGCTATGCGGGCGGACTTGCCGGCAAGACGCTACAGGCCAAGCCGAAGCGCGCGGGGGACGGGTCGAACGTCAAGCGCAACGAGCACATCCGGCGGGCATTGGGTAAGGGCGATCCGCAGGTCTACGCCGGCCAGGCGGGCAAGCCGAGGTTCGAGGTCGGTGATCCGGTGGTGGTCCGCGAGCTGCCGGTGATCTTCTACACCCGCACACCCGAATACGTGCGCGGCGCGCGAGGCGAGATCGAGGCGGTCGCCTACGAGAGTCCGGCACCCGAGGACGAGACCTGGGACCGTCCCGCGGAGGCGGAGTGGTTCTACGTCGTGCGGTTCAACATGTCCGAGCTGTGGTACGGCTACACCGGCACCGACCACGACGCCATCTCAACCGAGATTCCCGAGCACTGGCTGGAAGCCGCGAAATAGCCGAAGCCGGTTCACCGGAAAGGATTTCAATGACGGACCACGACCACGACCACGAGCGCACGATCGCGCCGATGGTCGACGAGATCACCGACTTCGAAGTGCTGGAGATCGCGCTGCGTGAACTGTGCATCGAGAAGGGTCTCTTCACCGCCGAGGAGCACCGGCGGATGACGGAGTTCGCCGAGCAGATCGGTCCCACCCCCGCGGCACGACTGGTCGCCAGGGCCTGGCTGGATCCTGAGTTCAAGGGGTTGGCGCTCGCCGAACCCCTGACCGCCAGCAAGGAGGTCGGCGTCGACTGGCTCGAGCCCACCGGTTTCGGCACCCCCAGCGACTTCACCGCCTTCCAGATCCTCGCCGACACCCCGACGGTGCACCACGTCATCGTCTGCGCGTTGTGCTCCTGCTACCCGCGCCCGATCCTGGGCAACTCACCGGAGTGGTATCGCACGCCGAATTACCGTCGGCGCCTTGTCCGTTGGCCCCGGCAGGTGCTCGCGGAGTTCGGCCTGTACCTGCCCGACGAGGTCACCGTGCACGTGCAGGACTCCAACCAGAAGCACCGGTTCATGGTGATGCCCATGCAGCCGGAGGGCACCGAGGACTGGACCGAGGATCAACTCGTGGAGATCATCACCCGCGACTGCCTGATCGGGGTGGCGTTGCCGAAGCCGGGGGTGACCACCAACGTCATCGTCGACACCAGGCCCGCGATCCATCCGGGGAACGCGGGATGAGCGCCGGCTCGCAGGGCATCGACAAGCTCGAGGTCCGCATCCTCTCCGACATCGTCGCCCGCCAGCAGACCTGGCCGCGGATGGCTGCCAAGTGGGGTGTGGAAAACCCTGTGCCGCCGTGGAAGACGAGCCTGGACGGCATGTGCGATGCGCTCGACCGGGCGGCCTGCGAGCGCGGGGACGTACCCGACTTCAAGCAGCGTCGCGACGAGGAGGACCTGCTCTCGGAACGGGTCTACACCGACCTGCCGTACCCGGAGAACCAACTGGTCGCGCTCGCACACTCGCTGGTGGTCCGCGGCATCATCGATGAGGCCGAGTTGACCCAGCGGCTGGAAGCCGTCCGGCGGCGCCTGGAGGCCTGAGCCTCGCGACACGCTAAGTTCGCAGCGTGGAGAAGGTCATCATCATGCTGCGCGGAGCCGACGCCGACGACGCCTGGTGCGCGCGGCTGCGCCAGGAGGTGGTCCCGGAGCTGCTCGACCTGGGGCTGCCCGGCCTGACGGTCAACGTGCGCGACGGCGCGGTACGCGACTCGCTGATGACCCTCACCACGCTGGACCCGCCGGCGGTCGGGTTCGTCACGGTGTGGGTGCAGCAGTGCTACGGCGCCGCGGTGGAGGCTACGTGGCACCGGCTGCGCCGGGAGTGCGCCGACGTGTCGGCCTATCTGGTGACCGAGTCGGTGCCGCTGCCGCCCCCGGACACCGAACCCGGCCAGCGCACCGAGGGACTGGCCAACGTCGCGCTGCTGCGGCGACCCGACGACCTGGACGAGGACAGCTGGCGCACGCGCTGGCACCGCGACCACACCCAGGTGGCGATCGACACTCAGGCGACGTTCGGGTACGTGCAGAACGCGGTGGTGCGTGCGCTGACACCGGGAGCGCCCACCCTCGCGGCGATCGTGGAGGAGTTGTTCCCGATCGAGGCGACCAGAGATCTGCACGCGTTCTTCGGTGCGGCCGACGACGACGATCTCAACGACCGGATGCAGAGGATGGTGGCCAGCACCGCCGCGTTCGGCGCGAACCGCGACGTCGACACCGTGCCCACGAGCCGCTACGTGTACCGCTCGCCGTTCGTGCCGACCAGTACGCTGCTGTCGTGATTCTCCAGATCGCCGACGACAACCGGGTCCGCACGCTGACGCTGAATCGACCCGAGGTGCTCAACGCCTTCAACGAGCAGCTCTACCACGACACCGCGGTCGCGCTGCGCGAGGCGGCCGACGATCCCGAGGTGGCCGTGGTGGTGCTGACCGGCGCCGGGCGGGCCTTCAGCGCAGGTGCCGATCTCGGCGAAATGCAAAGGCGCATCACCGATCCGGCGTTCAACCAGCAGGGCAGTCACTTCACGACGATGATCGAGGCGCTCACCGACTTCCCCAAACCGCTGCTGTGTGCGGTCAACGGCGTCGGGGTGGGCATCGGCGCGACCATCCTCGGTTACGCCGATCTGGTGTTCATGTCCTCGACGGCCAGGCTGAAGACCCCGTTCACCAGCCTGGGTGTGGCACCCGAAGCGGCGTCGTCGTATCTACTGCCCCGACTGATGGGCCGGCAGAACGCCGCGTGGCTGCTGATGTCGTCGGAGTGGGTGGACGCCGGGGAGGCCGTGCGCATGGGCCTGGCGTTCAAGGTCTGCGAACCCGACGCGTTGCTGAGCGAAACCCGTAGGCACGCCGACATCCTCGCGGCCCGGCCGATCACCAGCCTCACGGCGGTCAAGCAGACCATCGTGGCGCCGCTACGCGACCAGATCGCCGCCGCGACGGCGCGGGAGAACGAGCAGTTCGCGGTGTTGATGGGGGCCGCGGCCAACGCCGCGGCGCTCGCCGAGTTCACCGGGCAGGGGACAGCCGAATAGCCAGCTAGCGGCTCACGGCGCTCGATGGGCAGCCGTTGACCTCCTGATGCGCGGCGATGATCGCCCGCAGGGTGCGCCGACAGCGACCACAGTCACCGCCCGCTCCGCACGCCTCGGCGATCTGCTTCGACGTCCGGGCACCGTTGGCCACCACCTCGGAGACGTCGTGGCTGGTGACTCCCGTACACAGACAAACAAACATCGGCGTCCTCAGTCCTGTTCGTCGATGCTCATCAGGTGGGCGAAGCGGCCCACGAACTGGGTGGGGTAGGCGCCGAGGCCGACGTTGGACATCCATTCGGCCGCGGCATCGGGATGGTCGATCCACTGGCGGGCGGTGAGCTCGTCCTCGATCTCCTGCAGGATCATCACCTCGTGCCCGTCGTCGAGCGCGCGGTAGACCCAGATCTTGCGGACGCCGCTGCGCTTGAATCGGTCCAGGCCGTCGTGCACCTTGACCATCAGCGCGGACACGTCGTCGACCGCGGACATCACGCCGACCACGACCCGGCCGACACGATCGTCGGGCGAGGGGGCATACAGGTCGATCTTCTCCACGACCTCACCGCCGAACATCGGCGGGATGTCGTCGGCGCCGGAGATGTCGAACCATTCGAATATCTGCGGCGACCGCAAAACCTCACGCATGGACTTCACGTGCCGAAGCCCGATCGTCACCAACACCCGACTCGGCTCCCATATCGCGGTATACAAAACGACGTGGTGCGCGCCAATCGAGGCCAGCCCGTTGCGGTGTTTCTTAAGCCAATCCCACATCTGATCGACATCTCGAACGCGAAAATCGCACGCCAATATGAGTGAGTGCAATCCGTACTCACCCATGGTCGTGTCCCCGCCCGTTCGATGCGTCCATCAGAGGTTAGTGCAGTCTAACCTTACTTAGCGTAGGCAGTCCAGACTAGGTCGTCGATCTGGACCGCGGTGATCACCTGTCGGTCGGCGACACGCCGAAAATCGGCCTCCCGCAAGCACAAAGGCGAGCTTGTCGGCAATGTGTGCACTAGATTGATTGCCACACGACGAAGCACGTCCGTGGACACGACCTCAAGGTGCCAAGGAGCGACATGCAAGGGGACCCCGACGTTCTGAAATTGCTCAACGAGCAATTGACGAGCGAACTGACCGCGATCAACCAGTACTTTCTGCATTCCAAGATGCAGGCGAATTGGGGATTCACCGAACTCGCCGAACACACGCGCCAAGAGTCGTTCGATGAAATGCGGCACGCCGAGGAGATCACCAATCGGATCCTGATTCTCGACGGCCTGCCGAATTATCAAAGACTCTTTTCGCTGCGAATTGGGCAGACGCTGCGTGAACAATTCGAGGCCGACCTGGCCATCGAGCGGGAGGTGATGGACCGACTCAAGCCGGGCATCATCATGTGCCGCGAGAAGGGCGATGCCACCACGGCGAACCTCTTCGAGAAGATCCTGGCCAGCGAGGAAGAGCACGTCGACTACCTGGAAACGCAGTTGCAGCTGATGGACAAGCTCGGCGACGCGCTCTACGCGGCGCAGTGCGTGTCCCGCCCGCCGACCAGCCTCTAGCGGGACGCGCGGTTTCCCGGCCGCGCGCCCGGTAAACCTGACCTCGGCCACACGTAACTTTCCTAGCCTATCTAACGATAGGTTCAGAGAGTTGTCGTCGAGGAAGGGCAGCAATGGCGACGGAGTCGCAGGCGGACACCGGCGGACAGACCGCCGCCGAAGCGGGCGCGCTGCTCAGCACGCACCGGCGCAACGTCATCTTCGTGGCGGTGCTGCTCGGCATGCTGCTGGCCGCACTGGACCAGACCATCGTCGCGACCGCGCTGCCCACCGTCGTCGCCGACCTCGGGGGAGCCGGCCACCAGGCGTGGGTGGTGACCAGCTACCTGCTGGCGTCGACCATCGTCACGGCGATCGCCGGCAAGCTCGGCGATCTGTTCGGGCGCAAGACGGTGTTCCAGTTCTCCGTGCTGTGCTTTCTGGTCGGGTCGGTGCTCTGCGGTATCGCCGGTTCGATGACCATGCTGGTCGCCTCGCGCACCCTGCAGGGCGTCGGCGGCGGCGCGCTCATGGTCACCGCGATGGCCGTCATCGGCGAGGTCATCCCGCTGCGCGAACGCGGGCGATACCAGGGGGCGCTCGGCGCGGTGTTCGGTGTCACCACGGTGATCGGACCGCTGCTCGGCGGCTTCTTCACCGACCATCTGTCCTGGCGGTGGGCGTTCTGGATCAACATCCCGGTCGCGCTGGTGGTGCTGGCGGTCGGTGCGGTCGCGATCCCGACGCTGGCGCGGGCGCCCCGCGTCGTGATCGACTACGCCGGCATCCTGTTCATCGGCCTCGGCGCCGCGGGCCTGACGCTGGCGACCAGCTGGGGCGGCAGCACCTACCCGTGGCACTCCGCGGTGATCATCGCGCTGTTCGCCGCATCGGCGGTGGCGCTGGTTGTGTTTGTGTGGGTGGAAACCAAAGCGGCAGAACCGATCCTGCCGATCCGGTTGTTCGCCAGCCCGGTGTTCACCGTGTGCTGTGTGCTCAGCTTCATCGTGGGCTTCGCGATGCTCGGGGCGCTGACCTTTCTGCCCACGTTCATGCAGTTCGTCAACGGCGTCTCGGCGACCACGTCGGGACTGCGCACGCTGCCGATGGTGGCGGGCATGCTGCTCACCTCGATCAGCGCCGGCAACCTGGTGGGCCGCACGGGCCGGTACAAGCTGTTCCCGGTGACCGGCACGGCGATCATGGCCGTCGCGTTCGTGCTGCTCGCGCAGATGCACGCCGGCACACCCACCTGGCTGCAGTCGCTGTATCTGTTCGCCCTCGGCGCGGGCATCGGGCTGTGCATGCAGGTGCTGGTGCTGGTGGTGCAGAACACCTCCAGCTTCGCCGACCTCGGGGTGGCGACGTCCGGTGTGACATTCTTCCGCACCATCGGAAGTTCCTTCGGTGCAGCGATTTTCGGATCGCTGTTCGCCAACTTCCTCGCGGCCCGGATCGGACCGGCGCTGGCGGCCAGCGGCGCGCCGCCCATCGCCGCCGAGTCACCACAGGCGCTACACGCGCTGACGCCCGAGGCGGCGGCGCCGATCGTCGACGCGTACGCCGATTCGCTGGGCACGGTGTTTTTGTGCGCGGCCCCGGTGGCGCTGGTCGGATTCGTGGTGTCGCTGTTCCTCAAGGAGGTGCGGTTGCGCGAACTGGAAGCGGTGTCGGCGACCGACCTCGGCGAGGGCTTCGCGATGCCGGGCACCGAATCGCCCGAGAAGATCCTCGAACTCGCGATCGGCCGATTGTTCCGCTCGTCGCCGGACCTGCGGTTGCGCAGCCTCGCCGAGACGCCGGGCTGCCGGCTGTCGGTCAGCCAGATGTGGGCGCTGCTGCGGATCTACCGACAGAACCAGGTGTTCGGCTCGGCCACCGTCGGCGGCATCGCCGAGCGGGTGCGGGTGCCGCGGGAGATCCTCGAACCCACCTTCGACGCGCTGGTGGCCGACGGGCTGGCGCTGCGCACCGGGGAGCGGCTGTGGCTGACCCAGGCGGGCATGCGGGAGGTGGACGCGATCTCGGGATTCATCGTCGGCCGCATCATCGAGAAGCTCGAGGGCTCGCCGTCGTTCCAGGGCCGGCCCGACCGGCTGGCGGTGGAGGCCGCGCTGGACCGCATCGCGCACCGAATGCTGGTGCAGCGCGACTGGTCCGAGGACCAGGAGGAGCTGGCCACCGCCCGCTGAACCGAAAAACTAGAACGCGTTCCAATTCGGTGCGCCCCGGCGTACCATGCGGCCATGAGCCGAATCGGAGACTTCGCCGACGACGATGCCGCCGCCTGGGTGACCAGATCACCCGACATCGGTATGGCCATGGCGGGCTTCACCAACGCGGTCTACACCAAGAACCGCCTGCCGATGCGGGTGCGCGAACTCGCCCGGATGGTCATCGCGCTGGACAACGAATGCGTGGTGTGCCAGAACACCCGCGACTCCGAGGGCCCGGCCGCGGGCGTGGACGAGGACCTCTACGACCACGCCGCCGAGTGGCGCACCTGGCCCGGCTACAGCGAACAGGAACGCATCGCCGCCGAGTTCGCCGAACGGTTCGCCAAGGACCACACCGGGCTGCGCGACGACGAGGACTTCTGGCAGCGCGCCAAACAACACTTCAGCGACGAACTGCTGACCGACCTCGCGCTGTCGTGCGCGATGTGGCTAGGCATGGGCCGGATGCTGCGCACCCTCGACATCGGCCAGACCTGCAAGATCACGCTGTAGTCGGGTGTAATTCGGCACCGCACCGCGCACAATGGCACAGTGACTTCGCGGGCAGCCAAACCTCTCGCCGCCGCGGCCATCGCACAGCTCGAGGCCGACGGGGTGGCGACGCTGATCGGCACCGTCGTCAACCCGGCGGGCCTGATCCACGCCAAGACCATTCCGCTGCGCCGGATGAGCGCGTTCGCCGACCCGGGCCTCGGCGCCAGCCCGGTTTTCCACGCGTTCGCGATCGACCAGACCGGCATCGTGTTCGGCGACGCGATCGGCCCGGTGGGCGATCAGCGCATCCGGATCGACCTCGGTGCGCTGCGCATTCTCGGTGACGGATTGGCTTGGGCGCCCGGTGCTTTCTTCAACCAGGACGGTACGCCGGACCCGTACTGCAGCCGCGGCGCACTGCAGCGGGTGGAGGAACGGCTGAGGACGGCGGGCATCGACACCGTCGTCGGCCACGAGATGGAGTTCGTGCTCGTCGGCCCGGACGGCTCACGGCTGCCGTCGCACCTGTGGGCACAGTACGGGCTGGCCGGGCTGCTGGAGTTCGAGGGTTTCGTCCGCGACGTCACCGAGGCGGCGACCGGTTCCGGTGTCGGTATCGAACAGTTCCACCCCGAGTACGGGATCAACCAGTTCGAGATCTCGCTGTGCCCGCTGTCGCCGGTCGCGGCCGCCGACCAGTTGGTGTTGATGCGGATTGTGATCGGTCGCATCGCGCGGCGTTACGGACTGCGGGTCAGCCTGTCACCGGTGCCCTTTGCCGGTGGCGTGGGATCCGGTGCCCACCAACACTTCTCGATGAAACGCGGGAACACCCCGCTGTTCTCCGACGGCGACCGCGCCTCCGGGATGACCGCAGAGGGGGAGAGCGCGATCGCCGGGCTGCTCGCCGGCCTGCCCGAAGCGCAGGGCGTGCTGTGCGGGTCGGTGCTGTCCGGGCTGCGCGTGCAGCCGGGAAACTGGGCGGGCGCGGACGTGTGCTGGGGCACCGAGAACCGGGAGGCGGCGGTGCGCTACCTGATCGGCGGGCCCAGCAACCCGCACGGGGCCAACGTGGAGGTCAAGGTGATCGACCCCTCGGCCAACCCGTACCTGGCGACCGCCGCCATCCTCGGGCTGGCGCTCGACGGCATCGAACGCAAGCTGTCGCTACCGCCGGAGATCACCGTCGTCCCGGACTCGCTGTCCGATGCGCAACGGCGGGACGCGGGCGTGGTCCGGTTGCCGTCCGAACAACCCGCGGCGCTCGACGCCCTCGAGAAATCCGACCTGATACGCGGCATTCTCGGCGATGAGGTGGTCGACGCCGTCGTCGCGGTGCGGCGCTACGAGCAGCACACCTACGGCGACTTGAGCCCCGAGGAGCTCACCGAGAAGTTCCGGCTCGCCTGGAGCGTGTAGGTGCCGTGGGCCTTGCCGAGCACATCGAGGGCGTGGCCCTGGTCGACCACCATGTGCACGGCTGCTGGCTAACCGCACCGGACCGGTCCAGCCTGGAGAACGCGCTGAACGAGGCCAACACCGAACCCCTCGCGGACTTCGACTCGGCGTTCGACACCCAGCTCGGCTTCGCGGTGCGGGCACACTGCGCCCCGCTGCTCGACCTGCCCCGGCACGGCGACGCCGACACGTACTGGCAGCGCCGCCGCGAACACGCCGAACCCGAACTCGCGCGGACATTCCTGACCGCGGCGGGGGTGTCGGACTGGCTGGTCGACACCGGCTTCGCCGCCGGGGTGGCGGACCTGTCCGCCTTCGCCAACCTCGGCGCCGGCGCCGTGCATGAGGTGGTCCGACTGGAATCGATTGCCGAGCAGGCGATCTCGGTGGGCGGTGATTACGCGTCGACGTTCACGGACCTGCTGCGGCACCGGGCGGCGACCGCGGTGGCCACCAAGTCAATCCTGGCCTACCGCGGCGGGTTCGCCCAGGACCTGTCCGCGCCGACGCCGCCGGAGGTGTCCGAGGCGGCTGCCCGCTGGCGCGACGCCGGCGGCACCCGGCTGACCGATCCGGTCCTGTTGCGGTTCGGCCTGCACGAAGCGCTGCGGCTCGGCAAGCCGCTGCAGTTGCACGTCGGGTTCGGGGACCGCGACGCAGACCTGCACGCCGCCAACCCGCTGCATCTGCTCGACTTTCTGCGCGGCAGCGGCGACACCCCGGTCATGCTGCTGCACTGCTACCCGTACGAGCGCGAGGCCGGCTACCTGGCCCAGGCGTTCAACAACGTCTACGTCGACGGCGGCCTGGCCATCAACTATCTCGGCGCCCGGTCGGCGGAGTTCATCGCCCGACTGCTGGAGCTGGCGCCGTTCCGCAAGATCGTCTACTCCAGCGACGGATTCGGCCCCAGCGAGCTGCACTATTTGGGAGCGCGCCTGTGGCGCACCGGGATTCGACGCGTCTTTCAGGGTTTCGTCGACGCCGACGAGTGGAGTGAGCACGACGCGATCAGGGTGGTGGACCTGATCGCCCGCGACAACGCCCGTCGCGTGTACGCGCTGGGGTGATCAGCGCACGCCCCGGATCAGCCGACCCGGACGTGCTCCGGTGTCGACGCCGCGACGCCGGGTCACCACACCGCTGACGATCGTCGCGTCGTAGCCGCGGGCGCCCTGGATCAGCCGGCGCCCACCGGCGGGCAGGTCGTAGACCATCCGGGGCAGATCCAGCGTGAGCGCGTCCATGTCGATCACGTTGATGTCGGCCTTCTTGCCGACCTCGATCACGCCGCGATCCGACAGGCCGTAAAGCGTTGCAGTCTCCATGGTCTGCTTGCGCACCACGGTCTCCAGCGGGATCCTCGGCCCCCGGCGCCGGTCGCGCGCCCAGTGGGTGAGCAAGAACGTCGGGTAGGAGGCGTCGCAGATCAGCCCGCAGTGGGCGCCGCCGTCGGACAGACCCGACACCGCCGCGGGGTGGTTCATCATCTCGTAGATGGCGTCGTGATTGCCCTGAACGTAGTTGAAGAACGGCAGCATCAGCATCGCGCCCGCGTCCGATTCCAGCATCAGGTCGTACATCGTCGCCAGCGGGTCCTCACCGCGCTGCTCGGCGATCGCCGCCACGGTGCGGTCTCCAGTCGGCTCGTAGTCGGGTGGATCGCCGAGCGCGTAGATGCGATCCATACTGTGCTGGATCATCGCGTACATCGCGTCGAACAGCACAGTGGGATCCGGCGGCAGGTCTTCCTCGGCCAGGATCGCCGCGCGCACAGCGGGATCGGCCAGCCGGCGGGCAAGTTCGTCGCGATCCAGCTCGGCCTTCAGTTTGCGGAAGGTCGGCCGGTGGGTGAAGGCGTGATAGCCGGGAAAGCCGAACAGCATTCCGAACGGCCGCGCCGCGAACTGTGCGTACAGCTCGATGCCGTTCTCGTGGGCCTTACCCGTGCGCTCCAGCATGTCGCGCCACAGGTCGGGATAGGCGGACGTCTGGATCAGCCCGTACGACACCGGTCGTTCGGTATCGGCGGCGAGCTTGGTCATCCAATCGAGTTCGCGGAAGCACACCTGAGCGGGGCTCTCCCCGACGATGCCCGCGGGGGCCACCTCGAACACTGCGCGCCCGCCCGCGGCCATCGCCCGGCCGAGGGCGAACAGCTCCCGCTCGGCGGCGTAGGTGCCGGGCACCGGCTCCCCGTCGATCGCGCGGTGGCCCTCGGTGCGCGATGTCGAAAACCCCAGCGCGCCGGCCTCGATCGCCTCCTGCACGATGCGCGCCATCGCGGCGATGTCGTCGTCGGTGGCCTCCTCGTTGCGCGCGCCACGGTCACCCATCACGTAGCCACGCACCGCACCGTGCGCGATCTGGGTGCCGTAATCGACTGCGAACTCCCGCTGTTCGACCGCGTCAAGGTACTCGGGGAAGCTCTCCCAGCCCCACGCGATGCCCTCGGCGAGAGCGGTGCCGGGAATGTCCTCCACACCCTCCATCAACTCGATGAGCCACTGCTCGCGACCCGGCCGCACCGGGGCGAAGCCGACGCCGCAGTTCCCGCCCACCACCGTCGTGACGCCGTGCAGGCTCGACGGTTCCAGCAGCGCGTCCCAGCTGACCTGGCCGTCGTAATGGGTGTGGATGTCGACGAACCCGGGCGTGACGATGCGCCCGGTCGCATCGACCGTCTCCGCCGCCTCGCCCTCAAGACCCGCCGAGTCCCCGTTGCGGCGCCGCACCTCGACGATGCGACCGTCCTTGATGCCGATGTCGGCGGGGAAACGCTCGGCGCCGGTGCCGTCGAGGACCGTTCCGCCGGTGATCTTCACATCGAACATGGCGCCTCCCTCAGACCAGTCCGGTCGCGTCGAATATCCAGGACATGTCGGATGCCATCAGGTCTTCCAGCCATGTCGGTGGGGCGTGGTTGGCCAGCGCCGCCATGTCCCAGTAGTCCTTCCACAGCGTGATCTTGTTGTTCTCGACCCGATGCACGGTGACGAAGTTGAGCACCGCGGATTCCCCGGTGGCCCAATGCCATTCCTCGTGGTGCTCGAACATCACGTCGGCGCCGTTGGAGATCATCAGGCCGTCGAAGTTCTGATACGACGCCAGCGGTTCGAGCCCGATCTTGAGCCGCTTGACGATGTCCTCGGGGCCGCGGGCCGCCAGGGTGGGTCCGGTGGGCACATCGAGGTAGATGCAGTCGTCGGCCAGATAGTCCGTCAGCGCGTCCCAGTCGCGCTCCGAGAGCGTCTTCCACATCTCACGGACGGTGCGCTCGACGTCCTCAGCCGACACTGGCCAACTCCTTGGCGCCGATGGCGGGGGTGCGCTGTCCGGCCCGCAGGAAGCGGCCGGTGTGGCGGGCGCCGACCACCTCGGTGGGCCTGCCGTCGAGGACGACGGTGCGCCCGCCGACCAGCACGGCGGCGACGGTGTCGTCGTTGCGGTTGACCATCCGCGACAACCCGCCGTACTCCTCGATCGGGGCCTCGGCGTACTCGTCGAGGCGGTCGTCGAGCTTGGCCGGGTCGATGACCACCAGATCGGCGCGGTCACCGACGCGCAGGTGTCCGGCGTCGATATGGAACCAGTCGGCGAGTTCGCCGGTGAGGCGGTGCACCGCGTGTTCGACGCTCAGGAACGGGCGCCCGGCGTTCTCGGCGTCGCGCACGTGGCGCAGTAGGCGCAGCCCCATGTTGTAGAACGCCATGTTGCGCAGGTGCGCGCCAGCGTCGGAGAACCCCATCTGGACGCCGGGTTCGCGGGCGAGCTTCTTGAGCACCTCCGGGCGGTGGTTGGAGATCGTGGTGCGCCACCGCACCGCGCGGCCGTGTTCGAGCACGAGGTCCAGGAACGCGTCGACCGGATGCAGCCCGCCGCGGTCCAGCCCTACCTGCCCGAACGACTTGCCGATCACCGATTCGTCGGGGCAGGCGACGATCTCGGCGTCGAAGAAGTCGCGCTGCCACACCCGGATGCCCAGTCTGCTTTCGTAGTCCTTGCGGAACCGGCGGCGGTAGGCCTCGTCGCGCATCAACGCGTTGCGCTCCACCTCGTCGCGCAGGTGCAGCGCCGCTGCGCCCGCGCCGAACTCCTCGAACACCACCAGATCGATGCCGTCGGCGTACACCTCGAACGGCACCGGCAGGTGCTGCCAGCGGAAGTCGCCCCCGAGCTTGTTGACCAACCGCGCCGCGGGGCCCAGGCCGTGGATGCTGTACGGGTTGGACTTCACGTCGGCGGCCGACAGCAGGCTGGTCTTGAGCGGGTTGCGCAGCACGCCCAGCGACTGGGCCAGTTGCGACAGCAGGTTGAGCGGGTTCGAGATGTTGGGGCCCGACTGCAGCACCCGGTGGGTGCGGCGCAGGATCGATTTCAGCCGACGCAGTTCGCGTGGCCGGGCGTATGTCGACGGCAGCGTGCGCGACCGGCAGACCTCACCGTCGAGCTTGTCGAAAAGCAGCTGCTGCGAGGACATCCCGACGAATCCGGCGTCGAGCGCCTCGGTCAGCCACCGTTCCATCTGGGCCTGTTCCGCGGCCGTGGGCCGGTGCCGCTTCTGGGTGGCGCGATCCAATCCCATTGTGGCCGCGCGCATGTCGGAGTGACCGATGAAGGCGGCCAGGTTCGGACCGAGGGCGCGCGACTCGAGTGCGCCGATGTACTCCTCGCAGTTGGTCCAGGTCTTGTGGGTCTCGACCGCGCGGATCACCTGTTCGCGCGGGATCGCCTCGACCCGGCCGAAGATGTCGCCCGCGTCCTCGGCGCCGACGTGCACCGTCGACAGCGAGCACGACCCGAGCAGCACGGTCGTCACCCCGTGCCGCAGCGACTCCGACAGCCCCGGTGCCACCAGCACCTCGACGTCGTAGTGGGTGTGGATGTCGAGCATGCCCGGCAGCACCCACTTGTCGGTGGCGTCGAGGATCTGCGGGCAGCCCGCGTCGTCGAGTCGGTCGGCGCTGACCGCGACCACGTGTCCGTCGCGGATGCCGATGTCGCGAACCGCCGACGGCCCGCCCGTCCCGTCGAACCAGCGCCCGTTGCGCACGATTGTGTCGTAGCTCACCCCGCCATAGAACCGTCCGGCTAGACGGGTGTCAATGACCCTGCTGAACAGAATCGGGAAATTGTCTACTGGCGCACTGAACAGCGCAGATCGCCCGCGCCGCGGAACCGGTTCCGGAGCCTGACGGACGGGGGCATACTCGCGAAGATGACCCCACTGCAGCGGTACATCGCCGAAGAAATCGCCACCGATCACGTCGACGGCCTGCTGTCCCGGCGCGAGGCGCTGCGCCGGCTCGCGCTGCTGGGCGTCGGCACCGCGGCCGCCACGGCGCTGATCGCCGCGTGCGGCGAGAACCGGTTGGCCGCCCCCGAGACCTCCGCCGCCAGCACCGAGCCGACGACCGGGTCGCCGACCGCCGACACGCCGCCGCCGGGATCGCACAACACCGTGCCGACCACCCCGATCACCTGGGCGGGGCCGAACGGTGAACTGCAGGCGGCCTGGGCCGAGGCGGCCGAGCCCCGCGGCGGGGTACTGGTCATCCACGAGAACAAGGGCCTCAACGACTGGACCCGCTCGGTGGCCGGCCGGTTCGCCGGGATCGGATACTCCGCGCTGGCCATCGACCTGCTGTCGGCGCACGGCGGAACCGCCACGTTCGCCGACCCGGCCGAGGCCACCGCGGCGCTCGGTCAGATTCCGCCCGAGGAGTTCGTGGCCAACCTGCGGTCGGGGATCGAGGAACTGCAGCGCCGGGTGCCGGACCGCAAGCTCGCCGCGGTGGGCTTCTGCATGGGCGGTGGCCTGGTGTGGCAGCTGCTGGCCGCAGGCGCACCCCAGCTGGTGGCGGCCGTGCCGTTCTACGGTCCGACGCCGGACAATCCCGACTTCTCCGGTTCGAAAGACGTTGCAGTGCTTGGTATCTACGGGGCTCTCGACGAGCGGGTCAACGCGACCGAGCCCACCGCCAGGGCCGCGCTCGAGAACGCGGGAATGGTGTTCGAACTGGTGACCGAACCCGACGCCCAGCACGCCTTCTTCAACGACACCGGTGAGCGTTACAACGCCGCCGCCGCGGCCGACGCCTGGCGCCGCGTGCAGGACTGGTTCGCCCGGTACGTGGCCTGAACCCGGAGTGAAGGTTCTACGATCCAGGAATGAGGAGTTCGTGGGCGCTCGCCGCCGCCGTGCTGTTGACGTGCTCCGCACCCGTCGCCGTCGCACAGGCCGAGGAGCCCGGCTGTGAGTACCGGCTGTCGGCGCCGTACGTGGTCGACGTGTCCGGCACGCCGATGGTGACCGCGACGTTAACCACGGGCGCGTGCGAGGCGTCGAACACCTATCTGACGGTGGCGTGCGTGCAGGTGCAGGGCAGCCCCACCGCGGGACTGTGCAGGCAGAACAACGGGCCGCTGACCGCGCAGGTGTACTACGGCGCCCTACAGCCGGGAGCCACGTACGTGTCGACGGGCCGTGGGTGTTGGACCTCCGGCAATCCGCCGCAGCCGACCTGCGCGCCGGTCGGCCCGTTCACCGCGACGCTGTAGGCGTCAGCAGGTCAGCAGCAGGCAGCCCGCGATCGGTCCGCCGCCCGCGGCCGCGACCGCGACCTCGGGCCGCTTCGCCAGCTGGCGGTCGCCGGCCTGCCCCCGCAGCTGCAGGCACGCCTCGTGCAGCAGCCAGTAGCCGTGCATCCGCCCGGCCGACAACTGCCCGCCATAGGTGTTCAGCGGCAGCTCGCCGTCCAGCGCGATCCGCGTCGCGCCCTGTACGAACGGGCCCGCCTCACCCTCACCGCAGAAGCCCAGCGCCTCCAGCCAGGCGAACGTGAGGAAGGTGAACCCGTCGTACAGTTCGGCGACGTCCACGTCGGCGGGGGTGAGATCGGTGCGCGCCCACATCTCGTTCGCCGCGTCGACCGACGCCATCTTCGGGAAGTCGTCGCGGTGAAACCAGCCACCCGAGCCGTAGGACCCGCCGATCGCCTCGACGGCCACCGGCCGGTTCGGGCAGTCCGGCGCGTAGTCGCGGTGCGAGACGATCACCGCGATCGAACCGTCGATCGGCACATCGCAGTCCAGCAGACCGAACGGCGTCGAAATAGGTCGTGCGGCAAGGTAATCGGCCATCGTGATGGGGTCTTTGAACACCGCCCGCGGGTTCAACGCCGCGTTGCGCCTGCTGTTGATCGCCAGCCAGCCCAGTTGCTCCTTGGTGGTGCCGTAGCGGTGCATGTGCAGCATGCAGTGCATCGCGACCCAGTTGGCCGCCGAGTACGCGTGCGCGGCGAGCAGATCACCGATGTCCTCGAAGGCCGCGAGCTTGCGCCGACTGCCCGGGGCGCGGGGTTCGACCGGGGGATTGGCCAGCGGGTTGTCGGCCGCGCCCGCGGGCGCCTCGGTCATCGCGCCGCCCAGCATGTTGACGGTCCGATAGACCAGCACGTGGCGGGCGCGCTTCTCGCCGACAGCGCGGCAGGCCGACAACACCGGGATGATCACCCCGCCGGTGTCGAAACCCCGCGTCTGATCGGTGGCCTGCAGTCCGAGTGCCTCGACGACCGTGGCCATCGGGGTGTCGCCGAGCGTGCCCACCCCGTCGATGTCGGCGGGGGTCAACCCGGCGTCGGCGATCGCGGCGCGCGCGGCCTCCAGCGTCAGTTCCAGGCCGTCGATACCGGTGCGCCGGCCGATCCGGGAGATGCCGAGACCGCTGATGATCGCGTTCTTCTCGAAATGGCCCACCTGCCGCCCCTTCGCGTCGGGTTCGTCGTATCGGAATGTACTTTGCTAGTCATGCCGCACGATGCCGCCTCCGCCGTTCCCGCGCGCATACTGCCCAATCGCACCGAGCACAACGCGGCGTTCTGGACCGGCGGTGCGCGCGGCCATCTGATGATCGGCCGCTGCGGACACTGCCGGGCGTGGGTGCACCCACCGGCCGCCGACTGTCCAGACTGTGGCGGAGTCCTTGCCGCCGAACCGGTTTCGGGCACCGGCACGGTGCTCACGTACACGGTCAACCATCAGCCGTTCAACCCTTCGGTGCCGGTTCCGTACGTGATCGCGATCGTCGAACTCGACGAGCAGCCCGGACTGCTGCTGGCGGCGAACATCGTCGACTGCGCACCGGAGGACGTGCGCATCGGGTTGCCCGTGCAGGTGCGATTCGAGCGCCAGGACCCCGACCCGGCGGACGGCCCCGTGTTCGTTCCGGTCTTCGCGCCGCGCGCCTGACCGCTACCGCGGCGGGGTCCAGGCCACCGGCAGCCGTTTGATGCCGTGGATGAACGGCGACAACAGCCGGGCTGGTTCCTCGGTGGCCTCGATGTCGGGGATGCGCCGGTACAACTCTTCGAACACCACGCTGATCTCGCGGCGCGCCAGGTTGGCGCCCAGGCAGAAGTGCGCACCACCGCCACCGAACCCGGCGTGCGGATTGGGCGTGCGGGCCACGTCGAACAGATACGGATCGGCGAACTTGTCCTCGTCGCGGTTGGCCGAGCAGTACCACAGGGTGGCCTTATCGCCGGCCTTCATCTTCACCCCGGACAGCTCGAAGTCCTGCGTCAGCCTGCGCCGCATGTAGATCACCGGCGAGGCCCAGCGCACGATCTCCTCGACCGCCGTCGGCGCCAGCGCCTCGAAGTCGGCCCACCACCGGGCCCGTTGTTCCGGGTACCGGGTCAGCGCCAGCACGCCGTGACTGATCGCGTTGCGGGTGGTCTCGTTGCCTGCCACCACGAGCAGGATGAAGAACGAGGCGATCTCGGCCGATGTCAGCTTCTCGCCGTCGACCTCCGCCGCCACCAGCGCGGTGGTCAGGTCGTCCTTGGGGTTGCGCCTGCGGTCCTCGGCGTGCGCGCCGGCGTACGCGCCGATGTCGGCGGCGGTGCGCAGGAACTCGTTGTAGTCCTGCGCAATGTCCTTGTCGCCCAGGCCCAGGATGATGTTGGTCCAGTGGAAGATCTGCTGATGGTCCTGCTCGGGGATGCCCATCATGTCGCAGATCACCTGCAGCGGCAGGGGGCCGGCCAGCTCCGCGACGACCTCGCCGGCGCCGTCGGGGTGTTGCTCGATCATCGCGTCGACAAGACGGCGGGCCCGATCACGCACCGCCGCCTCGGTGCGCGCGACCACCCGCGGGGTGAACGCCCGGCTGACGATGTTGCGCAGCCGCAGGTGGTGCGGATCGTCCATGACGATCATCGACCCGAAGTACTCCGAGACCTCGGGGTTGGCATCGTTGATCGTGATGCTGGGGCTGGAGCTGAAGATCTGCGGGTGCCGGCTGGCGAACCAGATGTCGTCGAACTTCGTCAGCGCCCAGTGGCCCGCCCCGCTGTCGACGCCCGGCGTCTCGAGCGGTTGATGAAATGAGATCGGCGCCTCACGGCGCAGCGTGGCGAACGCTCCGTCGCGCAGGTCATCGTCGAGCAGCCAGAACCTCCAGGAGCCCAGGTCGACGTCGGCCAACGGCACCTCGGGGGGCGCGGTGCCGTTTCGCCGCGTCGCGATGCCCACGCAGCCGAGGGTAGGCGCACGACCGCCACCCGGCCATGTACTCGCACAAATTCGCAGCGCGCGAAGGGCACCGCTGTCCCGCCGATGTGATCGGCTACTCGACTGGGTTCGAGACCAACCCGATGTTGTGGCCCATGACGATTCGGGGCCGCGTCGCACCGAGCGGTGCGGCGAGTGACCGCCGGCGAGTGCCTGGAAATGTTTATCACCAACGGACTTCCGGCGAGGCAAGCACTCGGTTGATCCGCTAGAGAAGGACGGCCGCGGCGCTGAGGCCGCTGGTGACGATCCACGTCGCGAAGAACGCGGTGAGCACCTGCCACGCGGGCACCACCGGCTGCGTGATGTCGCGCCAGTCGGACACCACCGCGGCGACGATCACGGCGATGACCAGGCACGCGGCGATCGCCATCCCGAGTGCGGCCCACTCCATGCGGTCCCTCCTTGTTCGGTTACCGGCATTCTACGAAAGCCCGCGTGCCGGCAGGCACGCGCTTCCGGCGCGGTGGTATTCGGTTAACCCAGTTGCCAATTCATATTCTTGGCGAAGGTGCGGGCCGCGTCGGAGAGCGTGCCGAGTTGGTGGCAGCGCCCGACGTAACCCTGCAACATGATCATGAAGTTCATCGGGTTGTAGGCGTCTTCCTGGTAGCTCCACCTGCCGTCGCCGGCATAGTGCAGCACGGTGATGACCGGCGCGCCGTGCACGCTGCCGTCGCCCGGATCCTTCATGGTGTTGATGTTCTTGTTGATGATCCAGCCGCGGTCGACGTCGATCGAGTACCACTCGACCGGGTAGTGCGGCATCTCGCTGCCGGGAAACGTGTTCATCGTCGAGACGATCCACTCGCGGATCGCTTCGCGGCCGGACATGTTGCCGAGCGCGTGTTCGCAGTAGGTGGCGTCCTCGGTGAACACGTCGGCGTAGCTGGACCAGTCCCAGGTCCGGCCCACCTCGACGACCACATCCTGATACCGGCGCCAGGCCTCTTGGAGTTCATCGCGCGTCCACTGACCCATGCAAACTCCTTCGGTGCGGCGCCGACACTACGAGCCGTTCTATCAGAGGTCGACGGCTGCAAACGCGTTTTTCGTTGTCCGGAAGGCGAATACGTGGCCGCGCTTGAGCGCGAGCGGTTAGTGTCGCGCCATGGCACTAGGCATCGACGAGCAGGTGTTGGAACAGATGGCTCCGTTGTTCGCGGCACTCGGCGACGTCGAGCCGACCCCGGTCGGCGATGTGGCGACACGCCGGGCCACCGGTCACCGCATGTTCGACATCGTGGCCGCCCGCCGCGCGCCCGTGGCAGGCGTCGAGACCCGGCAGTACACCATGACCGCCGCCGACGGCGCCGAGGTCGACCTGACGTGGTATCAGCGCTCAGGCGTCGCCGGGCCGGGCAGCGCGGCGCTGTACCTGCACGGTGGCGGCATGATCTTCGCCCTCGAGCACGTCGGCGCCCTGTACGACCTCGTGGTGCGCGAGTACGTCGCCGCCTCGGGCGTGCCGATGCTGATGGTCGACTACCGGGTGGCGCCCGAACATCCGCACCCGACCCCGGTTGAGGACTGCTACGGCGCGCTGGTCTGGCTGGCCGGGCACGCGGCCGAACTCGGTGTCGACCCGGCGCGGGTCGCGGTGATGGGCGACAGCGCCGGCGGTGGGCTGGCCGCGGCGGTGAGCCTGCTCGCGCGCGACCGCAACGGCCCGGCGATCGCCCAGCAGGTGTTGATCTATCCGATGCTCGACGACCGTCCGCACCCGCCGGATTCCTCGCTGGAGCCGTTTCTCACCTGGACCTACGACGACAACGTCACCGGATGGCGCGCGCTGCTGGGCGAGGTCGCCGGCACCGACGGCACGCCGGCGTACGCCGCGCCGGCGCGCGCCGAGGACCTGTCCGGATTGCCCGCGACCTACATCGACGTCGGCGATCTCGACATCTTCCGCGACGAGGACATCACCTATGCGCGTCGCCTCGCCGCCGCCGGGGTGCCGACCGAACTGCACGTGTACCCGGGTTGTCCGCACGCGTTCGAGGCGCTCGCGCGCGACGCCGACGTGTCCCGGCGGGTACTCACCGACCGGGTGCGTCGGCTGCAACTGCTCTGACTACGACGGCTCGCTCTCCACGACCGCCCTGATGCGCTCGAGCGTCCTGCGCATGTCGCGGATGTTGCGGCGCTTACGCAATTGACCGCCCAGCACCGAGAACACCTTCATCGCCAGCGAGTCGGCCAGCCGGAACGACTCGGTGACGTCGGTCCCGTCCTCGGTCGGGGTGAGCCGGTAGTGCCAGTTGTTGACCGGCTTGTCGCCGAGCAGCACCGCGAACCCGAACTCCCGGCCCGGCTCGCACGCGGTGACCTCACACGTCGTCCAGTACACCGGGCCGATCTCGTTGCGCTTGACGTGGCCGCGGAACCGGGCGCCCAGCGCCGGGCCGGTCGCGCCGTCGAGCCACTCGGCCTCCATCACCTCGGGGGAGAACCGCCCGGTATTGCGGACGTCGGCGATCAGGTTCCAGATCTTGTCCGCAGGCGCCGCCATCGACACCGTCACCGCACCTTCCATGCTTCGCACCCTATTGAGGTCCGTGGCAGGGTGGTGGCGAAACCTCAATGTGAGGAGCACTCATCGTCACCGGCAAGATCCGCTTCGGCGTCGGCCTGGCCGGCGAGACCGGCCCCGACGAGCTCGCGCACATCGTCGACCACCTCGAGGCCAGCGGCGTGGACTCGCTGTGGTTCTCCGAGCTGGTTTACAGCCAGGCGGTGGATCCGTTCGTCGGCATGGCGTTCACGCTGGCGCGCACCCGAGACCTCAAGGTCGGCACCTCGGTGGCGGTGCTGCCCGGCCGCCATCCGGTGCTGGTCGCCAAGCAGCTCTCCTCGCTGGCGGCGCTGGCGCCGCGCCGGGTGCTGCCGGTGTTCGGGCTGCGTTCGGCGCTGCCCGCCGAACGCGAGCTGTTCGTGGTGCCCGACGGTCGGCGCGCCGCCGTGTTCGACGAGGCGCTGCGCCTGCTGCGCCTGGCGCTGGCGCACGACGACGTCGACTTCGACGGCGAGTTCTACTCCGCGCACGCGGTGACGATCACGCCGCGGCCCGCCAAGCCGCTCGACATCTGGCTCGGCGGCTCGGCCCCGGCGGCGTTCCGCCGCATCGGCCGCCTCGGCGACGGCTGGCTCGGCAGCTTCGTCACCCCCGCCGAGGCCCGCGCCGCGCGCGAGCAGATCGAGCGGGCCGCCGCCGAGTGCGGGCGCGCGATCGAACCGGACCACTTCGGCATCAACCTCGCGGTGTGTGACGGGGAGCTGCCCGGCCCGCTGGCCGACGCGGTCCGCAGGCGACGGCCCGATCTCGATCCGGCCGAACTGGTCGCCGACAGCTGGGCCGCGCTGCACCGTCGGCTCGACGCCTACCTGGAGGCGGGGCTGACGAAGTTCGTCATCCGCTCCGCGACGCCGGTCCCCATCGACGAGTTCATCGATCGCTTTGTCGCCGAACTCATTCCCCGCCAGAACTGACCGCCCGACGTTACGTAACGCAGTGGCGGAAAATCGGCGCTCATCGCGCCACAGCGTTACGCAACTCAGCGGTGGTGAGTGGAGATGTCGCCGTGCAGGTCGGGCCACGGCGGGCGGCGGATCATCGCCAGGCCCGCGCACAGCGCCGACACCAGGCCGACGAGGATGCCGAACAACGTGATCCGCGTGGCGTCCACCGCGGGCTCCCACGTCGGCACGCCGTCCTTGACGACGAAGACGCCCAGTGCGCCGCCGCGCACCTTGGCCACCGGGATGATCGTGGTGCCGTCGGGGGTCTGGTACGGCTGTCCGAAAACCCGGGAGGTGTCCGTCTCGAGGGTGCCCAACAGTTCTCCGGCATCGCGCACATTCATGATTCCTGCTTACTCCCGATGAGTCCGGCCCGCGAAACCGGTCACCACGGGCAGGAGGATGCGCATGGTTATCGTCGCCGGACATCTGCTGGTGGAGCCCGCACAGCGCGACGCCTACTTGGCCGACTGCGTCGAGGTGGTGCGGCAGGCCCGCGCCGCGGCGGGCTGCCTGGACTTCGCGATCACCGCCGACCTCGTCGACCCCGGGCGGATCCACGTGTTCGAGCGCTGGGCGTCGCAGGCCGCGGTCGAGGCGTTTCGCGGCGGTGGCCCCGGCGGGGCGCAGCGGGCGGCCATCCTGTCGGCCGCCGTCGCCGAATACGACGTGACGGGGGAGCGGCCCCTCTGACGGGTCCGGTGTAACCGACCGGCGGCCGGCAGCGATTAATCGGCTGTCGGGTCGGGGACGACCGGATGAGGGACCATGAACACTTTCCAGGCAACTAAGACATGGTTTCGCCGGCTGTCGACGGCGCTGCTCGCGGCGACGTTGCTGACCGGCATGATTCACGTGATCGGCGGCGGGCCGACCGCCAACGCGGCGGTCGAGGTGCTGCACGTGCCGTCGCCGTCGATGGGCCGTGACATCACCGTGCAGTTCCAGGGCGGCGGCCCCAAGGCGGTGTATCTGCTCGACGGGATGCGCGCCCGCGACGACCGCAACGGCTGGGAGATCGAGACGGGCGCGTTCAGCTGGTTCGAAGGCTCGGGGCTGTCGGTGGTGGCACCCGTCGGCGGCATGTCGAGCTTCTACACCGACTGGTACCGTCCGGCGGTCGGCAACGGCACCACGCAGACCTACAAGTGGGAGACGTTTCTGACCTCGGAGCTGCCCGCGTGGCTGGCCGAGCACAAGGGCGTCAGCCCGACCGGCAACGCGGTGGTGGGGCTGTCGATGTCGGGCAGTTCGGCGCTGATCCTGGCCGCCTACCACCCGGGCCAATTCGCTTATGCCGCTTCGCTGTCGGGCTTTCTGAATCTGTCCGCCGGGTTGTGGCCGGTGCTCGTCGGCATCGCGATGGCCGACGCAGGCGGATTCAACGCGCTCGACATGTGGGGCGGCTACGGCGGCAGCGCGTGGCAGCGCAACGACCCCACGCTGCAGATCGGCCGGCTGGTCGCCAACGGCACCCGCATCTGGGTGTACAGCGGCAACGGCAACCCGACCGACCTGGACGCGGGGTTGGGCAACGCGCAGATTCCCGCCCAGTTCCTGGAGGGGCTGACCATCCGGACCAACAAGCAGTTCCAGCGCGACTACGAGGCCGCCGGCGGGCGCAACGGCGTGTTCCACTTCCCGCCCAACGGCACCCACAGCTGGGGCTACTGGGGTGGGCAGCTGCAGGCGATGAAGCCCGACATCCAGCGGGTACTGGGCGCCGCGCCGACCGTCTGAGCGCTCACAGGTCCCGCGACCAGTACTCGCCGACGAGGTCGTGCCCGAAGGAGTGGTGCGGCTCGCGGCGGTCGCAGTGGAACCCGGCACGCTCGTAGATGCGGCGCGCGGCACGCAGGATGTCGTTGGTCCACAACACGATTCGCGAGTAGCCCGACCGTTTGGCAAACCGTAGGCACTCGTCGACCAGGCGGCTGCCGACGCCGTGGCCGCGCGCGGACGGCTCCACCAGCAGCAGTCGCAGCTGCGCGGTGGCCGGGTCGTCGGTGGCGGTGCAGAACACGCAGCCGACCCGGTCACCGTCCAGCTCGGCGATCCAGGCCGCCTGCCGGTCGCGGCCCTCGGCGAAGTCGGCGACGATGCGCGCCACCATCGCCTCGAAGCCGGCGTCCCAGCCATACTTGGCGGCGTAGCGGGCGCCGTGCCGTTCCACCACCCAGCCCAGGTCGCCCGGCTCGGGTGCGCGCAGCACGATGCTGGCGCGTTCGCCCGGTTCGTCAATCCCACCGAGGGCGCGCCGGATGCGGCCCATCGACGCCACCAGCTCGCGCCGGGCGGCCTCGTCGAGGGGCGCCAGCAACTTTTCGATCGCCGCTGACTGCAAGCGGTCCAGCTCGTTGAACTCCCGCCGGCCCGCGGCCGTGAGCCGCACCACCTGGCGCCGTCCGTCGGTGCGCGACTGCGTGCGCACCACCAGTCCCTCGGCACTGAACGTGGCCAGGATCCGGCTCAGGTAGCCGCCGTCGAGATCGAGTTCGCGGCGCAGGTCGGCAACCTCGACGGTGTCGCGCTGGGCCAGTTCGTAGAGCACTCGGGCCTCGGTGAGCCCGAACGAAGAGCCGGCCAGCCGCGGTCCGAGCAGCCCCAGCACGCGGGTGTAGAAGCGGTTGAAGCCGCGGACTTCGTCCACCACCGCAGACATAGTTGATACTTTCAATTAATTCATTGATGAAGTCAACTATTCAAAAAATTTCACCGCCGTCAGGATCGGTCGGCAACCACGCGCTGAACAGGACGATGAGGGTCATGTTCAGGTACTGTGCGTAAACTGCGGAGACGACGGGAATTGGGCGTCCGCATCGGCGCGGAGCCATTATCGAAACCCACCGAAAACCCCAGAGGGCTACACCTTGCCAGAACCGACCGGCGACCACGCGGACCTAAAGCCACACTTCGAGGACGTGCAGTCGCATTACGACCTGTCCGACGAGTTCTTCCGGCTGTTCCTCGACCCGACGCAGACCTACAGCTGCGCGTACTTCGAGCGGGATGACATGACGTTGGAAGAGGCGCAGATCGCAAAGATCGATCTGTCTCTCGGCAAGCTGGGCCTGCAGCCCGGGATGACCCTGCTCGACATCGGTTGCGGCTGGGGCGCGACGCTCAACCGGGCGTTGGAGCGCTACGACGTCAACGTCATCGGCCTGACGCTGAGCCAGAACCAGAAGGCCTACGTCGAGAAGCTCTTCGCGCAGTCACCCAGCCCGCGCAGCAAACGCGTGCTGCTGGAGGGCTGGGAACAGTTCGACGAGCCGGTGGACCGGATCGTGTCGATCGGCGCGTTCGAGCACTTCGGCCGCGACCGCTACGACGACTTCTTCAAGAAGGCGTACGCGATCCTGCCCAATGACGGCGTGATGCTGCTGCACACCATCATCAAGCCGACCGACGAGGAGTTCGCCGCGAGCGGTCTGCCGCTGACGATGACGCTGCTGCGCTTCTCGAAATTCATCATGGACGAGATCTTCCCGGGCGGTGACCTGCCGAAGTTCGACGTCGTGCCGAAGTTCGCGGCCAAGGCCGGCTTCGAGATGACCCGGGCCCAGCGGCTGCGCCTGCACTACGCGCGCACCCTGGAGATCTGGGCGGAGAAACTCGAGGCCCGCAAGGACGAGGCCATCGCGCTGCAGTCGCAGGAGGTCTACGACCGGTACATGAAGTACCTGACCGGCTGTGCCGGGCTGTTCCGCGACGGCTACACCGACATCTGCCAGTACACCCTCGTCAAGAGCTAGGTCGGCGCACCAACCGCCACAGCCGCAGCGGCAGCAGGCCGAGCAGCGGTGCCCGCTTGCCCAGGTCGGCACGGTCGCGCTTGTTGAAGGCGGCCGCGTAGCGTTGGGCCTCCCGCTCCGACGGATACTCCTTGACGCCCGCGGCCGCGCCGCACCGCGCGCACGCCCAGTTCATCGTGCGGCCGTCGGCGCGAAACGTCGGATCGTGACCGAACACGCGGCACGCCAAGCTCATCGGTCGGCTCCCTGGGGCAGACCGATCAGACCCCGGCGCATGCGGACAATTCGCC
>Ga0182793_1000112_pt1 | contig 73457 bp, 59 predicted proteins | sample Passage237A_FD_130498 | JGI IMG/M metagenome (GOLD analysis project Ga0182793, IMG submission 130498) | Cellulose adapted compost microbial communities from Newby Island Compost Facility, Milpitas, CA, USA - Passage2 37A (version 2) (version 2) ... | reverse complement strand
GCGCGGTCTCGGTGGCGCTGTTGGACAACGTCTGGATCGACTGGCCGGCCTGCGTGGATTGGCGGACGCCGGCGTCCACCGCCTTCGATCCTTGCTCGGTCGCGAGCACCGCGGAACTCGTGGCTTTCTGGATGTCGGTGAGGATCGTGCGCACCTGGGCGGTGGCTTGCTTCGACTGATCGGCGAGGCTCTTCACTTCCTGCGCGACCACGGCGAAACCTTTTCCGTGTTCGCCTGCTTTGGCGGCTTCGATCGCGGCGTTTACGGCCAACAGATTCGACTGCGCTGCGAGATCCTCGACGGTGGCGACGATCTGGCCGATCGCCTGACTTTGCTCGCTGAGTCGCATCATGCTCTCGGCGATCGAACTCATCTGCTCGCGAATGCGGTTCATGCCTTGCACCGTTTCGTCGGTCGCGGTTTTTCCGGCCTGCGCAATCTGGGCGGCTCTTTGCGCGGTGTCGGAAACGGTCTTGGCCTTCTGGCTCGAGAGCTGCGCAGTCTGTTTCACCTCTTCGACGGTCGTGGAAGTTTCGCCGATCGCCGTCGCCGTCTCGGTGGCACTCGTGGCGAGCTGCGAGGTGGAGGTGGAGATTTCGTTCGCCGACGTGCCCAGGACGCCCACGCCCTCGATCAACTCGGAGGCGAGGCTGCGGAGAGATTTCACCATCTCGGCGAAGGCGTTGCCGAGCACGTCAGACTTGGAAAGCGGTTTCACCTCCGAGCGCAGATCGCCGGAAGCGATCGTGCTCGCCACCGTGGCGGTGGCTTTCAGCGACTGCACCATCTGCTCAAACACGTCGGTCAAGCGTCCGACTTCGTCGCGGCGGTCGGTGCGTTCGAGCGACACGTTGAGATCGCCGATGGCGATGCGTTCGGCGGCGTCCGAGATGTTTTTCAACGGAGTCGCGATGTTGCGGGTGATGACGTAGCCGACCACACCGAGCAGAACGATGGCGAGAATGACGCCGATGATGATCGTCAGCATCGCGGTCTGCGCGCTGCGATCGGCGTTTTGCCTGCGCTCGCGAAGCAGCGCGTTTTCGTCGGTTTCCATGCGAGTGATGAGCGCCCGCACGGCGTCCATCTGCTCTTTGCCTTCGCCTGCGACGATCAGCGCTTGGGCTGGCTCGAAGCCCTGCGTGCGTCGCACGTCGATGATCTCCTTGAGCCGGGCGAGGCGCAGCCGGACCAGCGACTCCAATTCGTTCAACTCCTGTTGCTGACGCGGACTGTCCAGCGTGAGCTGTCGCACTTTGCGGATGGTTTCTCCGGCCGCCTCCGCACCGGCGTGATAGGGCTCGAGGTATTCGTCGATTCCCGCGATCAGGTAACCGCGCTGACCGGTTTCGGCGTCCACCAACGAGCGCTGCAATTTCTCCAGTCCTTCCAGGACTTGATGCGTGCGTGAAACCTGGTTGGCGGTCTCCAGCAGGACCTTCGTGTTGCGATACGCGACCGTTCCGATCACGGCCAGGATGAGAAGTGCCAGCGCAAATCCCGCGCCGATTTTGAGGCCGACTGTCGATTTAATCATGGTTGGTGGAGCTTTGGGGTGCGTGTTGAAATTCTCTCTCGGGGGTCAGGATCCGACTTCCTCGTGAACGACGAGCTTCGAGTCCGAAATGATCGCGGCCGCGTTGAGGACCACGAGGCGGTCCGCGGTGACGCCGACGAGATACTCCGCGCGAATGTCCGTCAGCGTGGGCAACGTGGGCTGCAGCGCGTGCACCGGCAGCGCGCGGATGTCGCTCACCGTGTCGGCCAAAATCCCGAACCTTGTCGTGCCGTCCGAGAGCAGGATGATGCGGTGCAGATCGGTGATGCCGCTTTCGGGCAGATCGAAGAATCGCTTCAGATTCACGACCGCAGTCATCTTGCCGCGCACGTTGACGAGGCCGGCGATGAAAGCGGGCGTGCAGGGGAGCGGCACGAGTTCTTCGAGCGGCAACACTTCACTCACGTGATGCGCCTCAAACGCGTAACGCTCTTCCGCCAGTGTGAAGGCCACGATCGAGAGCACGTTGCCCGCTGGTTGTTCCGGTGCAGGCTCGCGGGCAAGTTCGCGCGCGCGTGCGCGCAAGATCGAGGCTTTGTCGTTGGAAGTGTCGTGCATCGCTTAGGAGGCGGTCGGGGTTCGCAGGGTCGCTACCGTGGCCGCGAATTGGCCGGCCGTGAGGCCGTCTCCGTCGGGAAGGAGGCTTTCGGCGGGCAAGGCGCGTGCGAGGCGTTCGGCCGTGGCAAGATGGTCGTCGGCGTGCCGGATGCGGCCGCGATTGCGCAACAACTGTCCCAGCGCGAAGTGGGTCAGCACGTGTTCGGCGTCGAGGTAGAGCACGCGTCCGAGCGCCACTTCGGCTTCGGTCGCACGGCCCAGCGCGAGCAGGATGCTCGCCTGAAGATAGTGCGCGGCCGGGATCATCTTGATGCGCGGCATCAGACGGTTCCATTCCGCCAGCGCGTCGTCCGGAAAACCTTGGTCGGCGAGTTTGCGCACCGGTTCGAGCAGAGCTTCGGGGGCTTCGCCCGCGGACACGACGGATTCGCCAGAAGAAACAGCGTCCGAAAGCGAATCAGGTTCGTCACTCGGCGAAGTCGTGACCGTGAACTCGTTCGCGGCGGGCACATCGAACGTCGCCGGCGAAAAATTCTCGGTCGGTGATCCGACCTCCGACGGCTCCGCGGCTGCGGTGCGCCACGAGAAGCGTGTATTCTCGGGAGTGTTCGAGGGCGCTGTTCGTTTTTGGAAAAACAGCGTCGACTCAAATTGTCGCGTGCGCAGCTCCGTTCGCTCCACGAGGTGCGTCTCGTTGGGCCCGAGCAACAGCCAGCCGCCTTCGCCGAGGTTGCGAGTGAGTTCTTCGACAACTTGGACGGCTTTCTCCGCGCTGAAATAGATCAGGGCATTGCGGCAGAGAATCAGATCGAAGGTTTCGCCCGGACATGGCGAGCCGCCGCTCGCGATGTTGAAGGGCCGAAACTCCACCATGGCGCGCAGGTCGGCGCGGATTTCCCAACGGGTATCCGCGACCTTGCGGAAGAAACGTTCGCGAAACGACGGCTGCGTTTCGCGAAACGACCACGCGCCAAAAATGCCGGAGCGCGCGCGCTCGAGAAAACGGGAGTTCAGATCGCTGCCGATGATCTTGATGTCCCACTTGGCCCAGCTGGGCAGGACGCGCTGCACCGCAATCGCGAGTGAGTAGGCTTCTTCGCCGGTGCAACATGCGGCGCTCCAGATCCGCAGTTTCCGCGCATCGCTCTTGGCCGAGATGAGTTCCGGCAGCACGACCTGCTCGATGACCTCGAAGGCCGCGCGGTCGCGGAAAAAATACGTTTCGCCGACGGTCAGGTGATTCGCGAGCGCCTGGAGTTCTCGCCCGGTGAGCTCCTCGGCCGCCAGGCTCGCTGCGCCGGTCTCGGCATTCGCGAAACCCAGCTCGCCGGCGGCCGCTTTCACACCGCGTTCGAGATCGCCAAACCGGCTCGGAGAGAAGGCGAGCCCGAACATGGCGCGAACACGCTCACCAATTTGCCGAACGGAGGCTTCGAATGCGGACGCCATCACCGAGTTCCTGTCGTCGATTGCTCCAGTGCCGCTTCCAACTCCACGACTTCCTCGGCGGATAAAAACGCGTCCAAGTCCTGGATGAGCACGAGGCCGTCCTGGTCTTTCGCGACGCTCCGCAGATATCGCAGGCCGGGAAAAATCGTTTCCGCCGCGACCCGGCTCTGCTCGCCCAACTCACTCACGCCCGATACGGAATCCACCCAAAGTGCGATGTGACTGTTCTGACGCCGCACGAGCACCAAGTGATCGCTCAGCTCCACCTCACGCGTGGCCATCCCAAACCGCTCGCGGAGACTCAGGACCGGCAGCACTTCGCCGCGCACGTTGACCACTCCAGCCACGACGGACGGAGCCCCGGGCAGAGGGTCGATGGCCGCGATCCGGACAATCCGCAGCACCGACGTCAAAGGGAGCGCCAATCGCCGATCATTCAGCGTGAAGACAACAACGTTACTGTCCGTGACTTCCATCGAAGCGGCGAATAACCAGAAGGGGAGAAGCGTGGAGAGGACGCGGAGAACATCCGCGAACGGGGCGTATCGAATGCAGGAGCACCCGTTCCGCAAACCGTTATGTAACCGAAATCGTCCTATTTCCGCCGGAGTAAAGGTGTCTTTTCGGGATTAAGTCCGGCCCGGTTTCCCTCTGAAAGCGGCGGTTTTGCCCGTGGCGCGATGTGCGTTGTGCAAACCGCAATGGAATCACCGAAGCGCGAGCATTTTGCGCAATTCTTCATCTAGGGACTTTATCCCGTATCGCGCGGGAAAAACTCCCGGGAGACGGGTTTTGAAGCCCTAAGCGCTTGGCGTTTGCACAAACGACGCGCCCCGCAGCGTTCGGGTCTCAGGACCCTGGCCGCGCTACTCGGTCCGCACCTTGTCCCGACCGTGTCCGGACCTTGGCTCGACCCGGTCCGCACTTTGTCCCGACTCGGGATAACAAAACAGCGCGGTCGAGTGGACCGCGCTGTCAGAAAGGACTCAGGCTTTCTTCGCCGGTTCGAGCGAGTAGCCGTCTTTGCGGTCGAGCATTGACCAGCCGAGAGCGGCGATGTCCTTGCGGAGCGCGTCGGCGGCCGGCCAGTCCTTCGCCTGTTTCGCGGCCCAGCGCTTTTCCGCGAGCGCGGTGACTTCGCGAGGAATAGTGATCTCTTCCCTAATCTCGGCCTTGAGCAAAATGCCTAGGGCGTAGGTGGCGCGTGTGAACGCGTGAAGGTCGCTCGGCGTGCTGTTCTCCGGCTTAATTTTGTTAAGAGATGAAAACAACGATCCCAAGGCTGCGGGCGTATTCAGGTCGTTTTTCAGCGCATCAACCACTTCGCTAAAGGGAGATGCTCCCGCTAGTGCTCTCGCTGGGTCTCCATGCTTTTGCACGAGCTTCGAGAAGTATACGTAAAGGGTCGTTATTGCGCTTTCCGCGGCGTGAAGCGAATCGAGCGTGAAGTTGAGTTGCTTGCGCGGATGGCCGGCGAGCAGCGCGTAGCGAAGCGCCATCGGCGAGAAGCCTTTCGCGACGAGTTCGTCGAGCGTGTAGAGATTGCCGAGCGACTTGCTCATCTTCTTGCCGTCCACGAGCAGGTGCTCGCTGTGATACCAGTGCTTCGAAAACTGCGTGCCGTTGCAGCACTCGCTCTGCGCGATCTCGTTTTCGTGGTGCGGAAAGAGCAGGTCCACGCCGCCGGTGTGAAGGTCGATCGTCTCACCGAGATGTTTCTTGCTCATCGCGCTGCACTCGATGTGCCAGCCCGGTCGGCCGCGGCCCCACGGGCTGTCCCAGCCATTATCGCCATCGTCGGGTTTATGGGATTTCCAAAGCGCGAAGTCGGAAACGTCTTCCTTCTCGTCGGCGTCGGCCGCGTGGGTTTTTCCGGCGAGCGCGCTGCCGAGCTGGAGCTCGCGCTCCTTCACGCGCGAGAGGCGGCCGTATCCATCAAATGAGGACACTTTGAAATAAACGGAGCCGTCGGCCGCGCGGTAGGCGTGGCCCTTTTGCATGAGCACGTCGATCATGTCGACCTGCTCGCGGATGTGGCCGGTCGCGGTGGGCTCGATGTGCGGCGGCAGACAGTTGAGCGCGCTGCAGTCGGCGTGGAACTTGTCGGTCCACTGCTTGGTGACTTCGGCGAGCGGGCGGCCTTCTTCGCGGGCGCGGCGGATGGTCTTGTCGTCGACGTCAGTGAGATTGCGGACGTGTTTCACCTTGTCCGGACCAAATTCCAGCTCGAGTAGGCGGCGGATGACGTCGTTGACGACGAACGTGCGGAAATTGCCGATGTGTGCCGGCGCGTAAACGGTCGGGCCGCAGTTATAGAACCGGTAAACGCCATCGGAATGCGACGGCGTGAGTTCGCGGGGCTGGCGGCTGAGCGAGTCGAAGAGCTTGATGGCCATGAAGAGTGGGAGAGGAGTCGTTAGCGAAAATTCCGCCAGAGCGAAACGACGATTTTTGCCCGACGCGAGCGGTCGCCGTCGATGGCTCCAGAAAGTCCCGAAAAAGCCGATAAACCACGGTAGCTCATGCAGTCCTCTCCCTCGCCGGCGCCCGAAGAAGCGGCTGGGACGCCACCGCGTCCACGACCGCGCGGCTTTCGCGTGCCCGCGGTGATCGGCGTGGTGGTGATCGGGGCGATCCTCTCCACGGGCACCTGGCTGAAACGGCAGTGGGAAGGCGCGTCGGAAACGGAAACACGCGAGACACGTGCGGCACTCGTCGAGCGCGCCGCGGACGTGGAGCACTACGAAGGCCGCATCCAACTGCTGCGCTGGCGGGCGGAGCGCATGCAGGCGTGGGCGCAGGGGCAAACCGGCGAGCCGGTGCGAACGTGGGCGCGGGAACGTGCGCGACTTTTCGAACAAATGGCGGCGTCGTTTGACCGCGATGCCGCCGCGCGCGAGGTGCGCGGGGCAGTGCGGCAGATCGAGCAACTGCTCGCGGCCGGCAAGGTGGAGCAGGCGGCGGCGCGGCTCGCACAACTGCCGGAGGTGAAGTTTCCGTCGGACGCGGAGTTTCGCGCGTATCAGGAAATGCACTACGTGAAGCCTCTCGCCGCGCTCAGCCGGCAGAATCCGTCTTACTACCGTGCGCTGCTCGAGCAGGAACCGGAGATCGCGGGGAAAGATCTCGAAGATCTGCGGCAGGAACTGGAAGCTGAACCGGCCGGAGTGCTCACGCCGGGACAGTTGTTGAAAGTGGAGCTGCTCGGCGCGGTCGTGCCGCCCGAAGATCCGTTGCTGGCGGAGTGGTCGGCGGTTTCGAACGCGGCGGATTTTTTTGAGAACCCCGACGCCACCGTGCTCGGCCACTGGCGGCGCGCGCAACGAGCGATGCGGCTGCATGACGGTCCCGCCGTGATGACGGAACTGGGCGCGATCGCGAAAACGACCGTGCGCACACGCCAGCCGTTTCGAGCGGCCTACGGTTGGGCGCTGATCAAAAACCGGCCCGAGGCCGCGGAAGAAGCGTATGCGCTCCTCCAGGAAGCTGCGCTCGGCGGCGATGCCGCCGCGCGAAACTGGGTGGCGGAGCAGGATCTTCAGGCGGGAAGGCCGGGACAGGCGCTACGCTGGTATGAAGCCGCGGTGATGGAGGGCGCGACGGATGCCATTGGTCCGGTGCTTGCGCTGTATGCGCGCAGTGCTGACGAAGTGCCGCGCGATCCGAAGCGGCAGATGGACGTGCTGCAGCGCGTCGTTACCGGACGCGATTCGCCGCCGGAAGCGTGGCACATGCTCGGTGAACTTTACGAAACCGGACGCGGCATCGCTCGCGTGCCGGCGCAGGCGTTTGCGTGCTACCATCGCGCCGCGGAGAAAGGCCTCATTGCCGCCTGGCCCGACGTGGCGCGTTGCTGGCAGCAGGGCATCGGCACGCCAGTGAATCTCGACCAGGCGCTCGAGTGGGCGTGCCGCGCGTTCGAGTCGGGCGAGGAGGAACGCGCGTTGCCGATCATCATGGAAATTATGCAGCGCGATCCCGATCGCGCTGCGAATCGCGTGGCGACGTTGCTCGGGCGCGAAAACGTGGCGACGCGCGGCGGCTACGGTGAGAAGCGTCTGTATGCGGCGGATCTGAAAGCGCTGCGTTTGCAGCTCGCACGGCACTTCGATGAGCGCGGGCAGTTCGCTCGCGCGGCGAGTCTTTACGCCGGCGGAGCAGAGAGCGACGCGGCCGCGAAGAAACGTCTCGGTGAGCTCCACGAGATCCATCCGTGCGAAGCCTGCAGCGGCTCCGGAAAAATCCGCAGTCTCACGCCATGCTCCGCCTGCGGCGGAAAAGGGACGCTGGTTTGCAATCGCTGCGATGGCCGCGCGTTTTCCTTCGAGCCGGGATCGCCGCCGTGCACATTGTGCGCGGGCGCAGGCAACGTCGTGCAGGACGGGCGTCCCGTCTCGTGTGCGGGTTGCGGCGGGACCGGTAAAGGCAAAGGCAGTGTGATCAAGAAAGACTGCACTGCCTGCGTGCGCGGTCGCATGAAGTGCCCCGAGTGCGTCGAGGGCCGCATCCCCTTGATGAAGGAGTGTCCCGATTGTCGCGGTGCCGGCACGTGGACGATGGCGACCCGCGATTCCGGCTGAGAAAAACGGTTCGCGCGCCAGCGCGGTTGCTGTAGGGTGGAACTCAAATGGCAGACTCGTTTTCGCTCGATCTCCCGCAACGTCCGCGGCGCCTGCGCCGCACCGCCAGCCTGCGTGCTCTCGTGGAAGAGACGCAGTTGCATCCGGCGGATTTCATCGCGCCCGTCTTCGTCGTCGAAGGCGACGCGGCTCCGGAGGAAATCTCCTCCATGCCCGGCGTTTTCCGCTATGGCATCGAAAGCCTCATCACCGAGTGCCGCGAACTCGCGCAGCTCGGCGTGCCGGCGGTCGCGCTCTTTCCCAAACTCGATGCGAAGCTGAAGGACGACGAAGGCTCCGCGGCGCTGCACGAGGACGCGCTCATTCTCCGCGCCGTGCGCGCGGTGAAGAAAGCCGTGCCGGAGCTCACCGTGATCACCGACATCGCGCTCGATCCCTACACGACGCACGGTCACGACGGTTTGCTGACGACTTCACGCGACGATGTGGACAACGATCGCACGGTCGCAGTCCTCGCCAAAATGGCGGTGCTGCACGCGCGTGCGGGCGTCGATCTCGTGGCGCCGAGCGATATGATGGATGGACGCGTCGGCGCGATCCGTCGCGCGCTCGATGGCGCGGGTTTTCACGGCACCGGTATCATGGCTTACTCGGTGAAGTTTGCGTCGGCGTATTACGGTCCGTTTCGCGATGCGGTGGGCAGCGCGCAAGCCGCGGGCACGCGTTTGCTCGGCAAGGCGACCTATCAACTGGACCCGGCGAACCGCCGTTCCGCGCTCACCGAACTCGCGCTCGATGAAGCTGAGGGCGCGGACATCGTGATGGTGAAACCCGCGGGGCCGTATCTCGACATCATCCGCGACGTGCGCAACGCCACCCAGAAGCCGGTGGCGGCGTATCAAGTTTCAGGCGAATACGCGCAGCTCCAGGCGGCGGCGAAACTCGGCTGGCTTGACCTCAAGAAGACTCGTCGCGAATCGCTGCTCGCGATCAAGCGCGCCGGCGCGGACATGATCCTCACATATTTCGCGAAAGAAATGGCCCGCGAACTCCGCGGTTGAGCCTTTCGGCGAGGGTGCGGTGCGATTTTGCCACCGAGGTCACGGAGCAAGGCAGGAGCGCGAAAGCATGGCGGCGCGTGTCGCGGTTCAATGCGGACACGGTCGAGCCGACGTGTGGACTGAGTCGTGCCGGCGTGCGTCCCGAGTCGGGACGAGGTGCGGACCGGGTCGGGTCTGAATGCCGCTCGGGTCGACCCAAGGTCCGGATCGGGTGCGGCCTGAGTGCGGAGGGGAACGGGACGAGCCGGAAAAAGAAAACGGCAGCCGTTTCGGGCTGCCGTGTTGAAAAAGTGGATACGGGAGGGATCAGCGTTTGCCGCGCGATTTCTTGCGGGGCTTTTCGTCTTCTTCCTCGTCGTCGTCGTAGTCCTTCTCGTCGGACTCGTCGTCGTCCTTTTCGCCGTCTTCGTCGTCCTCGGACTCTTCGTCCTCGTCCCACTTGAGCGACTCGTCGTTCTTGAGCTTCTCCTCCTCCTCTTCGTCGAGGTCAGGAAGGTCGTCGGCTTCATCCTCGTCGGCGAGGCGCTTGGCGGGCTGCTCGTCGTCGGTCTCGTAACCGGCGGGCATGAAGTCGAGGATGGTGTTGAGCTCCTCGAAGGCGTGGACGGCTTTGCCTTCGATGAAGTTGCTGTTCTGCTCTTCGCGGATCTCGTCTTCGACTTCGTCGACGGTGAGCTTGGACTCGAATTCGAAGAGGTCGTTGAGCATCTTCACGCGGCAGCGCGTGAGGAGATCGAGAAGGTCGGCGTAGGGGCCGTTTTCCTCGTCGAGGATGTCCGGGAGCGCGAAGAGTTTCTCTTCGGATTCGAAGATGGACTCTTTGGTGCGCTTGAGGCGGACCTTGCCGCCGCCGAGATCCTTCTCGATGCGGAAGGCGATGAAAGCGCGCTCCATGGCATCCTGGTCGAAGCCGTAATCGCGCAGCGGATCGACGAGCTCGATCAGGTGAGCGAGCTGGCGCGGATCAATGATGCTCAGTCCGTCGACGTCCCAGCGCACAGGATCGCTGGTCTCGTGAACCCACCAGTTGTGATCCTCGCCCAAGCGCACAACGCACCAGTCGAGAGTAGAGGTAGCTTTTGCCATGAGTTACTGGGAAAAATTTGAGGCGCAGCGTGCGAGCGAGGGGTCAAAAAACAAGCACAAAAAAGCCGTGAATTGTCAGGTGTTAGCCATCGGTGTTTACCCGAGAAAAAACGGTTGAAGAGAGGGGGTTAGCGCGCGCGGTCCTTGCATTTTGACGGGGTGGTTTCACGCTCGCCCGGCTATGGCTTCGGTCTACGAGAACCTGATTCGTCCGCTTCTATTCCGGGTCGATCCCGAACATGCGCATGAGCTCGCGGTGGATGCAATGGCGGTGCTGGCGCGAGTGACGCCGCTGTGCCGCTTGCTGGAGTGGAAGAACCAGTTGCCGGAGGCGTCCGTGCGCCCGATCGAGGCGTTTGGGCTGAAGTTTCCGAATGCGGTGGGGCTGGCGGCGGGGTTCGACAAGAACGCCCGGGCGTGGCCGGCGGCGGCGGCGATGGGTTTTGGCCATGTCGAGGTCGGCACGGTGACCGCGCTCGCGCAGCCCGGAAACGATCGTCCGCGGGTGTTTCGTTTTCCGGCCGAGAAAGCGGTGATCAACCGCATGGGTTTCAATAATGAGGGTTCGGAAGCGATCGCGGCGCGGATGGCGAAGCAACCCGGCCGCGGACAGCGGCGCATCCCCGTCGGCGTGAACCTCGGCAAGTCGAAGGTCGCCGACATCGAGCGCGCGACGGCGGACTACCTGGCGAGTTTCCAGCGCTTGGCGGATTTTGCGGATTATCTGGTGCTCAACGTGAGCAGCCCCAACACGCCGAATCTGCGTCAGCTGCAGGATGAAAGTCGCTTGCGCGAATTGCTCGGTGCGATCACCGCGGCGAATCGCGAGCGCGGCGCGGCGCGCGTGCCGGTGTTGTTGAAGATCGCGCCGGATCTCACGTGGCCGCAGATCGACGCGGTGTTGCAGGTGATCGCGGAGTTCGGCCTCGATGGTATCATCGCCACGAATACAACGCTCGCGCGTCCGGGATCGTTTGTGGACGTGAACCAGGCGGGTGGGCTGAGCGGCCGTCCGCTGCGGCGGCGGTCGACGGAGATCGTCAACTACATCGCGCGGACGACGCGTGGGCGTTTGCCGATCATTGGCGTGGGCGGGATCGAAGATGCGGCGGGTGCCGCCGAGAAACTCGATGCCGGTGCGACGCTGGTGCAGGTCTACACGGGGCTGATCTATCGGGGGCCATTTTTTCCGGCGGAGCTGGCGCGCGCGCTCGTGGATCGGCACCGGAAGTAGATCAAAATGCCTCGGTAGAGAGGCAAAACGCGGCGGATGAATTTCGGTGCTTTACAAGCACGCAGGCATGTCTCTTAGTCCGCCTTCCTCTCATTCGAGAATGCTCAGGTGGTGGAATTGGTAGACACACACGTTTGAGGGGCGTGTGCCGTAAGGCGTAAGGGTTCGAGTCCCTTCCTGAGCACCATCTCTCCCGGCGAAAGCCCGTGTGGCTCGCGGGAGAAAACAAGCGCTGAAGCGCTCGGGTGCGGATCAAACGGCGGAGTGTTTTCGTCCGTGAAGCCCGTCGATACGGGCGTCAGGGCAGCCTCCTTTGGCTCATGCTCCGAACAGGATCTCACTCGATGAAGTGCCGCGCTGGATCGGCTACGCTTGGTGATGAACTCGATGCGGGTGATTTTGCTCGGGCTGGTGACATCGGGCGCTTCGGTGGCCATGGACAGGTGATGCGACTGACGGGGTTTTCCGACGATATCGAAGCCGACTATTATTACTACAATGTGGAGCACACGAACTGGTGGGAGTCCGGCGGTTACCATTCAGCATCCTGTTATGCCTAGGGCGGGCTGGATCTCGTTTGAAACGACGTCCTTGGCGGGCGCAGCGGGATTCTCGCTTCGTCGGAAAACGAAAGCTCACCGACCCGTGTTTTCGTAAAACCGGCAGCCTCAGCGCGCGTCGCCTAAAACACGCTCGGTGAGGTGCGCCTCAAACGCCGCACGATCGCGCCAACGCAGCGCGACGCGCGCCCGAAACGGACCGGCGGCATCGCGCACGGTAAAACCGTCGTCCGTGATATTGAAGGTCACGTTCTCCACTTCCACGAGGTCCTCCGCGTAAGCGAGGTAAACGGCCACATCGTCGAAGAGAGTGGACGACTGCGTGACGAAAAACATGCGCTCCATCCAGGACGCGCGCGGCGCCCACACGCAGTAGTTTTCAATGATGACGCGAGCCGCGGTTTTTTCCGGAGCGGCTTGCCAGACGCGTCGATAGTTTTCGTCGCGGAGATTGATCATGCCGCAGGTGTCGAGAGGCGTGAGAAGGATGTCCTGCCACGGCGCGCCAAACACGGTGCGCAGCGAAGGCACGTCGGCCCGCACGTTCCATTCGGCGGCGGGTGCCGTGCCTTCGCCGTAGCCCACATCGAAGCTCCCGTGCATGCCGACCAAGCGGCACTTGCGCGCAAACTCCGGATCGCGCCGCACCGCTTCCGCGAGACTTGGCGCCGGTCCGATCGCGATCACGGTGACCACCTCGGGCGAGTTTCTCACGAGATCGAGAAATGCCGCGACGCCATCCTCGTGGACCTCGCCGGGGTAGGTCCCCAGATCGTAGTTCTTCATCCACGGGTATTGATTGCGGGCCTCCGCTTCCTCGGGCCCCGTCGAAACCCCCAGGGCCACGGCCACGTCGGTGCGGCCGAGTTCGTGCAACAGTTTCGCGGCGAGCGAGCCCCGGAATCGCGGAGCGCCAAAATCCGTGAGCACCATTTTCAGGTTTAGCTCCGGCGAATGGAGCAGATGCACGAGCGCCCATGTATCGTCCACGTCATCTCCGATATCGGTAGCCAACACCACCGGAGCCGGGCGGCTCTGCGCGGCACGCGTGGCGGACAGAGGCAGCACAACGGCGATCACCAGCAACAAGCGCAGGCACGAGACGGGGAGGGGAGTTTTCATAGGCGGCCGATGCGGCGAAGGAGTGGGCAGGGGAAACCGCTCAGGGGGCGGGGAGGTGACCGCCTGACGCTCTGGACGCGAAAAGGACTCGTGGCGATCGCTCGTGCGCGTGTCCGTTACCTGTCTTTGCCCGAACCTTGAGCGAACAACCGCCCGCCTTGAGTGTCCGGGGAATCCGCTTGCCTCCCCCCTGCCGCCGTCAAAACTCCGGCCCGACTACACCCGATTCGCTGCTCCAGCAAACCTCGCGGACCTACACCGCTCGACTACATGGACGATACTCCCGCCCCGGAAAATCCTGCGAAGGATTTCAACAAATTGGACCTCACCCAGCTCCAAGGCTTCAGCTTTGGCACGCAATGGACGCAGGATAAGTCCTCGCCCGCATCACGGGAACGGAACGATCGTCCCCGCCGCGAAGGCGGCCCTGATCGCCGTGACGCAGGAGCGCCCGACCGCCGAGATCGCCGCGGCTTCCGCAAGCCGTTGGGCGATGCTGGTTCTGCGCCCGGTGCTCCCCAAGCGCCCTCGGGTGACTCGCCGGCTCCGCGCCGTGAGTTCAACCGTGGCGGCCCGCGCCGCGATTTCCAAGGTGGTGGTCCGCGTCGCGACCGCGAAGGCGGCGAACGTGGCGGCCGTTTTGAGCGTCGACACGATGCGCCCGTCGAGCGCGGCCCATACGAGAGCCCGTTTTTCTCGGTCGCGTTTTATCCCGAGGACACGAGCTTCAACGCGCTCGCGAAGACCATCCGCTCCTCCTGCCGCACGATCGAACTCTTCCAGATTGCGCGCACCGTGGTGGAGAAGGCCGACCGCTTCGTTGTGGTCCTCACGCGCAAGCCCTCGCCGGAAGCCGGCGACGCGAAGCGCCCGCTTTATCTTTCCGTCCCGGACGGCGTTCCCTTCGACACCGAAGAGGCCGCTGTTTCGCACGTGCTGACCAACCACCTCGGCCGCTTTTTCGATCTCGCGGAAGTCGAGATCGATCCGCCGAAGGGAAATTTCCAGGTGATCAACAAGTGCGGCGTCACCGGCGAACTGCTCGGGCCGCCGAACTATCACCGTTATTCGCAGATCGTGCAGCAGCACCACGCCGCCAAGGTCTCGCGCATGCCGTTCGAGACTTTCCGCAGCCGCATCGAGACCGTGCGCGATCCGGAAGCCGTGGCGCAGTGGCTGGAGAAAATGAGGAAAACCACGCGCTACACGTGGAAAACTCCCGGCGCCAAGACCGCTCAACCCGCTCCCGCTCCGACGACTCCCGTTGTCGCTCCCGACGCTGAGACTCCCGTGGCCGAAGCCGCTGCGGCCGAAGTCGCCGCGCAAGCCGACAGCACCACGCCGGAGACCGCGCCCGCGATCACGTTCGACGCGTTCGAGGACGCTCGCACGTATTTGCTGAGCCACGCGCGCGAGAAAGTCGTGCGCGCCGTCGAGTCCGCCCGTTTCCACGGCAAGCTCGTCGAAACGATTCCTCCGAGCGAAATCCGCCGCGCCATCGAAGGCGCACTCGAGCGTCAGCGTCGTTTCCCGCTGGATACGGCCAACGCGCTCCGCGGTCGCCTCCGTCGCGAGCATTTCACGATCTTCAAGAAGGGCTCGAAGGGCATCAGCTACGTTTGCGCCGTGAAGCGTAAATTCCGCGTGCCCGGTCAGACCTTCTCCGAGACGATCACCGCGCTCATCTCCTTCATCGAGGCCAATCCGATGGTCCGCGCGAGCGAGTTGGCGCCGAAGTTCCTCGGCATCCAGACCGCCGCCCCGAAGGCCGCCGAAGGTGAGACTGCCGCTGAGGCGGTGCTCTCGATCGACGAGCGCGCGAAGCTCAGCCGCCTGCAAGGCGACCTGCGCTGGTTGGTTGGCGAAGGCTATGTGACCGAGTTCATCGACGGACGCCTCTTTGCGCCGCCGCCGATGGTCGAGGCCCGCAAAAAGGAAGTCGAAGGCGAGGAACACGATCCCGAGAACTTCCCCGAGACGCCCGCCGAGCCGAAAGCCGAGCCAGCTGCTGCGACGACGGAAGCGCCTGCCGCTCCGGAAACTCCGGCTCCCGAGGCTCCCGCTCAACCGGAGTCGACCGCGGTGGAAACGCCCGCTGCCGATCCGTCGCCGGCCGAGGCCCCGCAACCGCCTCCGACTCCGATTGAGGAGACGCGCTCCTGATTCCTTTTCAAAGCGGCCCACTCGGGCCGCTTTTTTGTGCCCAGGTCGCGACCAAGTGCGCACCACGTCGAGCCCAGGTGCGCACACGGTCGGCCAAAGGTGCGGACATGGTCGATCAAAGGTGCGCACACGATCGAGCGAAGGTCCGGACCCGGTCGTGACGATGACCGGACTCGGTTGCGACAAGGTGCGAACACGCGTGCGACGATATGCGGCTCGGCTTGCGGCCGTGTTTCCGTGATCAAGCGGCCCGGCCTCCGTGCCCTCTGTGTCCGAGCGCTGTGCGCGCCGTGGCGAAAAAACAACGCCGCGCCGCACTGCGGTCAGCGCGGCTTCCGCAAGACGCCGAGTTTTTCGGCGACGATCTCAAACGCCACGCCGTGCTCTTTGGCGAACTCCTCGAGTGCTTGCCGCGAGCCGTCGTAGATCTGGCGCGGCTGACAATCGTCCACGACGATCACGCCGCCGGGATTCAACTGTGCCCAGACTTTCTCCAGGCCGGCGCGGGACGGCGCGTAGAGATCGACGTCGATCAATCCGAAACAGAACCGCTGCGCCGGATCGAGGTCGCGCCGGCAGATGTCGCCTTCGATCACCGCGACACGCGTGATGTTGTTCAGCTTGAGCGTGGCATCGAACACGCGACGCGAGTTCACGGTGAACTTCGCAAACGCGCGGTGTCCGGCGGATTTCCCGCGCTGCTTTACTTCGACATCGACGCTTTCCGGCGTGAAACCGCTGAACGTGTCGACGGCGAGATACCGACGCTGAGGCGCGACTTCGTTCAGGTGGCGGTTGAGAAACGTGGTGGTGTAGCCGCGATAGCAACCGACTTCCACGAGATCGCCCGGAACCGCGAGCGCTTCGTCGACGAGGTTGAGCAGCGCGCGGAGCTGCGACGGCGAAAACGCGTAGCGGTATTTGTAGAGCACGAAGTGCCGCAGCGGGCTGTAGAACAGCGCCGTGCGCGCCACGCGATCGAGGAAAGTTTCCCAGCGGGTTTCAGTCGCCAAAGCAGGAAGAGATTAGGCGCTCATCAACCGCGCTGTGTGCGCGGGTGCCAAGCTCATTTCAGTTCAACACAGACGCAGTGTGTGCCGCTCGCCCTCGACGATGCGCAATTCCAGATGCCATGCGGTCGGCGGGAGCCATGCGGCGATTTTTTCCGGCCACTCGACGGCCATGCACCAGGGCGAAACCAAAAAATCTTCGACCAACAACGCTTCGAGCTGGTGCGGATGCTCGAGGCGATACGCGTCCACGTGCACCAGCGTCCGCGCGTCGACCGCCCCCGTCTTCGGTGCATGCACGGTGTAGATGTTGAACGTGGGGCTTGTCACATGATCCTGGATGCCGAATCCGCGCGCGAGACCCTGCACGAAGGTGGTCTTGCCCACGCCGAGATCGCCGTGCAGCGCGAGCACGGTGTCAGGCGGCACGAGTCCGGCGAACTGCTCCGCGAGCGTGTGTGTTTCGGCGGCGGAGGCGGTCGTGAAACCGCGGCGAAAATCCTCGAGCGAAGCCATCGTCAGCGCAGATGTTCGTAGCCGTGGAGTTCGTCGAGCCGCGGAGCCGACGCGGGCAATTCGCCGCGTCGCACGAAACGTCCAAGGCAGGTGAGCGGCGTGCGCGGAAATGCCCGACGCCAGTCGCGCTGGAGCGCATCGCGATCGGCGTTTTTCGCGATGACAAACGCAAGTTCGTAGTCTTCGCCATCGGTGAGCGCCGCGCGCCAGTCGGCGCCGCGACGACACGGAATTTTCTCCGGCTCGAGTGCGGCCTCGGCGTTCGGCGGCGTGAGCGCGTGAAGGTCTTTTGCGAGCCCGTCGCTCACGTCCATCATCGCACGCAGTTCCTTGCGCGCGGCGAGCCACGCGCCTTCCGCGAGTCGTGGCGTGAAGCGAAAATGATGCCCGAGTCGCAGGCTGCCGCCGAGTCGGCCGGTGACGTAGATCCAATCGCCTACGCGCGCACCGCGACGATTGGGCACGCGCGGTCCGGTGGCTTCGCCCAAGAGCGTGAGGCTTGCCGAAACGACGCGGTCGGCCTGCGCGACGTCACCGCCGACGATCGGCACGCGATACTGGCGCGCGGCGGCGGCGAGGCCGCGATAGAAACCTTCGAGCCACGCGAGGCTCGTGCGCCGGTCGAGCGTGAGCGCGAGCACGGCCGCGGTCGGACGTCCGCCCATCGCGGCGAGATCGCTGAGATTACGTTTGAGCAACTTCGCGCCGACGGCGCGCGCTGGCACGGCGTCGTCGAAGTGCCGTCCGTAGATCACCGGATCGACCGTGATGAGTTGCGGCCCTCGCGAAGCCGGCAACACCGCACAGTCGTCGCCGATGCCAAACGGCGCTTGCGGCGACGCGCTGCCGAGCCAGCGGCGGATTGCCTGAATCAGGCGTTCCTCGCCGAGCGAGCAAACCGCGGTGCGGAGGTTTTTGGCGAAAGGCGACACGGGTTCAGGACGTCACTCCTGCGAGCAAGAGGAGCAGAGTGTTGGCGTTGAAGAGCGCGTGGGCGATCACGCTCGTGCCGATGCGACCGCTGCGTTCGTAGGCGAGGGAAAAAATGACCGCGAGCGTGACCAGTGGTGCGAAGCTCGCGAGGCCGTCGAGCGTCTGCCAGTTGACGTGCAGCGCCGCAAAGATCGTGCCCGGCAACAACAGCGCGAGCGGACGCGCGATGCGTGTGCGCAGATAGCGGAACAGCGTCGCGCGAAACAGCAGCTCCTCCGCGAGCGGAGCCACGATCACCGCGAGAAACGTGAGGAGGGCGAGGAGCACAGGCGCATGTGTTTCGCGGAACAGGCGAACGAGGTCCTGATTTTCCACCGGCACGCCAAGTTTCGTGAGCAGCCAAACCCATCCGAGGTTCACCACCGTCACGATCGGGAGCGCCACCAAAAACGTCGCGACACCACTCTTCCAGGTCGTGGCGTCGAACTGCAGGTTCAACGGGCCGTGACCGAACTTCAGCGGCAGCAGCGCGGCACCCAGCAGAAGCCCAAACTGAAAAGCCGCGCTGCCGAGAATGAGCTTGGTGTCGGGGGCGAGTTCGAAGCGTGCCATCGCGACGCCCGCGATCGCGGAGACCGTGACGGATGCGGCGACAATCACGAAGGCAGAGAGCAGGAAATCGTAGAGCCGGATTTCCCACGCGGGAAGCAGCGGCGCCAGGCGGTGTGCGCGCGCTTCAGCACTGAAATAGCGGCGCCAAGTCAGCGCAGCCCCGATGAAAATCAGGACCAGCTCGATGAGAACCGCGACGGCAACGGTGGTTGAAACGGAAGTGGGCATGAACGCGCGGACAGTGAAGCGAAACGCTTCGGAAAAGCACGGCAGAAGCGGCGCGCGGCGTCAGCCGCAGAGTGACGCCCCCTGCGGATTGCCACAAAAATAGCACGAGCCGTGGCTCGTGCTATGAATCGCCAACGTGGCAACTCAGCGCTCGTTGATCTTGCCGTTCTGGTAAACGACGCGGCCGTCGACAATCGTCGTGCGCACGCGACCCGTGAGGGTTTGTCCATGCCAAGGCGAGTTGGCGGACTTGCTGTGCCCGGCCTTGGCGTCGTAACGCCATTTTTCGGTGGGATCGAAAAGACAGATGTCGGCGGCGGCGCCTTCCTTGAGCGTCCCTGCGGGCAACTTGAGCAACTCGGCGGGCCGGCGCGTCATCAGATCAATCACACGCGGCAGCTTGAATTTGTTTTGCCGCACGAGGATCTCGAGCGTGATGGGCAGCGAGGTTTCGAGGCCGAGAATGCCGTTGGGCGCGTAGTCGAATTCGCGGTCCTTCTCGTAATCGGTGTGCGGCGCATGGTCCGTCGCGATGATGTCGAGCGTGCCGTCGCGCAGGCCGTCGATGAGCGCGAGGCGGTCGACCTCGGTGCGCAGCGGCGGGTTCATTTTGAAATTGGTGTCGTAGGTGCTGAGCGCTTCGTCGGTGAGCGCGATGTGGTGCGGCGTCGCTTCGGCGGTGATGCGCGCGCCGCGTTGCTTCGCGCGACGGATGACATCGACGGAGAACTTCGACGAAATGTGCTGCAGGTGGATGTGCGCGCCCGTGTATTCGGAGAGGATGACGTTGCGGGCGACGATCAGGTCCTCGGCGGCATTGGGCCAACCACGCAGACCGAGCCGCGTGGAGACCACGCCCTCGTTCATCACCGCGCCCTGCGTCATCGAGTGATCCTGGCAGTGATCCATTACGCAAAGATCGAACATCTTCGCATATTCGACGGCGCGGCGCATGAGGTCGTTGCTCTGCACGCAATCGCCGTCATCGGTGATCGCGACCACGCCGGCGCGGGCGAGTGAGCCGATGGGAGCGAGCGCCTGGCCTTTCATGCCGACCGTGATGCAACCGGTGGGGAGAACTTTCACCACGGCGTCGCGGCGAATGGCGTCCTTGATGTATTGGATCGTGCCGGCGTTGTCGGCGACGGGCGACGTGTTGGGCATGCACACGACCGTCGTGAAGCCGCCTGCCGCGGCGGCGCGCGAACCTGTGGCGATGGTTTCCTTGTGCGTCTGACCGGGCTCGCGGAAATGAACGTGGATGTCCACCAAACCGGGGCAGGCGACCAGGCCGGACGCGTCGATCTTGCGGGCGCGCTTCTTGTCGGCCGCGGAGAGCGAGGCCACCAGCACGCCGTCGCGCACGAACAGATCGCCCACGGCATCCCGCTTGGAGGCGGGATCGATCACACGGGCGTTTTGAATCCAGAGAGAGGGCATGGAGACGGGAAAGTTATTCGACGGGAGCGACGTTTTCCGGCTGCCCGCCGGCGCAGAGGTAGAGGGCGGCCATGCGGACGGCGATGCCGTTGGTCACCTGTTCGAGAATCACGCTGCGATCGCCGTCGGCGAGCTCGCTGTCGATTTCCACGCCGCGGTTGATCGGGCCCGGGTGCATGATGATCGCCTTCGGGTTGAGCCACGAAGCGCGGGTCTTGTTGAGACCGAACATGCTTGTGTATTCGCCCAGCGAGGGAAAGTGGCTCGCGCCCTGCCGCTCGTGTTGTATCCGCAAAAGCATGACAACCTCCGCGTCGGCGAGCGCAGACTTCAGGTTGTGCGACACGCGCACGCCGAGCTCGGTGAACCAATCGGGGACAAGCGTCGAGGGGCCGACGAGGGTGACATCGGCACCGAGCTTCGTGAGCGCATGGATGTTGGAGCGCGCGACGCGGCTGAAGAGAATGTCGCCGAGGATCACGACCTTTCGGCCGCGCAGGCTGCCGAGGTGCTCCTTCATCGTGAACGTGTCGAGCAGACCCTGTGTCGGGTGTTCGTGCGCGCCATCGCCGGCGTTGACGACCGGGATGTCGAGCACGCGACTGAGGTAGAGCGGCGAACCCGACGCCGCGTGGCGGAGCACGATCATGTCGGCATTGAGCGCCTGAATGTTTTGCGCGGTGTCGCGGAGCGTCTCGCCCTTGGTGGTCGAAGACGCCGCGGCGTCGAACGAGATGACCTCGGCGCTCAGGAGCTTCGCGGCCATTTCAAAGGAAATGCGGGTGCGCGTGCTCGGTTCGAGAAAGAGATTCACGATCGTCTTGCCGCGCAGAGCGGGGACGCGTTTCACGCGGCGGCCGAGCACGGCTTTGAACGCGGCGGCGGTGGCGTGGATCTGGTTGATCTCGTCGAGCGAGAGTTCCTCGATCGTGAGGAGGTGGCGGCGCGACCAGGGCATCGGGGGAAGGGAGTGAGCTTAAAGGGCGGTTTGGCGCGTGGCGGGGCGGATGAGCACGGCGTCGTTGGCGGGATCTTCCGGATCGAGGCGCACGACGACTTTTTCGGTCGAGTCGGCGTCGATGCTGAGCCCGCAATAATCGGCGGCGAAAGGCAGGCGGCGTCCACCGCGATCAATCAGAACGGCGAGTTCGACTTTCGTCGGCCGACCGTGATCGAAGATCTCGTCGAGCGCGGCCTTCACGGTGCGGCCCGAGAACAATACGTCGTCCACGAGAATCACCGTGGCGCCGTGGACATCCACGGGAATGTGCGTCGGCACGAGTTCTTTCGGGATCGGGTTGCGGCCGATGTCGTCGCGGTGAAACGAGATATCGACGGTGCCGACCACCAGTTCGCGTTTCGTGCGTTGAGTGCCGATCAACTCCCCGACGCGACGGGCGAGTTCGATGCCGCCGTTAGCGATCCCGAGCAGCAACAGAGACGTGCCGGACGGGTGACGCTCCATAATGGCGGCGGCGAGCTGCTCGATCGCAGCATGAATTTCGTCGGGGCCGAAGGACTTGGAGGGAGCCACGAGGGGCTTTTGTGTCCCTGCGGTCAAAGTCGGTAAAGCGAAATGTCGGCGCGCGAGTCGTGCCCGAGTGCGAACCGAGTCGGGACAAGGTGCGAACACGGTCGCGACGAGGTGCGGACAGGGTCGAGCCCATGACCGGACAAGGTCGGGACGAAGTCCGCACCGAGTCGAGCCACGGTGCGGCTCGGGTCGGGAGCGAGAGCGGCTTGGGCTATCGCTTCCTAGAACGCGCCGAGCTTCGTGTAATCGAGCACCGTGTGGCTGATTTCGCCGGCTTGGAGGGCGGCGCGATCGGTCAGGAGCTCGGACGGCGAGGTGTCTTCGCCGAGGTTGAACACGAAACGGTGCGTGCCGTCGTCGGCCGCGGGGCCGAAAAGTCCCTGCACGATCACGCGAGCGGGCACGGTGCGGCGCACGGGCGTGTCCGCGCGGCAGGGCAGCGGCAGGTTGACATTGTGCACGAGGAACTGCCGCGGCGGTGTGTCGCGGAGCAATTCCGGCGTGAGCACGGCCGCGCGCGCAGCGGAGTCGCGGAGAAACGCGTGCAGCTCGGCGTCGGGTTGATTGTGCGCGGCCTTGAGGCGGTCGAAACGTTCCGCGCTCAGGTCCTGCGAAAAGGCGATCGCGGGCAGCCCGTGCACCGCGCCTTCCCACGCGCCGGAAATCGTGCCGCTCGCGAGGATGAAGCCGAGCGAGGCATTGAGGCCCATGTTGATGCCGCTGACGACGGCCTCGGACTGAAACGTGCGCGGCAAAAGATGGGCAAGACCGATGTTCACGCAGTCGCTCGGCGTGCCGTCGACGATCCAGGTCGGGCAACCGAGTCCGCGATCGGCGGCGCAGGCGTGCACGGAGCGGTGGCGCGATTTGGCTGCGCCGATCCAGCTTTGCTCGGTCGCGGGGGCGACGACGGCCAACTCGTGACCGCCACGGCGAAGTGCGTGCACGAGTTCGTGTAGAAAGATGCTGTCGATGCCGTCGTCGTTGGTGAGGAGCAGTCGCATGGCGAGGCAGGCGAGGGAAGCTCCTGCGGCGCGCTGCGCCGAGCAAATTATCCGCAATGCTTTTGCGGAGAAATATCTGCGATGGCGCGGTCCGATTGCAGCAGTGATGCGTCTCCCCCGCGCACATGGATTTGCGTGCTTTCCGGGTTCGTTCGCGGGCCTGTTTCTTCGCGGTTTCCCTCTTCATTTACCCCTTGTCTGAACTCGCGGCGGCGGGCGCGGAGGACATGCCGCGTCGCGTCTACACGACGCAGCGCATCGTGGGCGAGCCACCGAAGATCGACGGCAAGCTCGACGACCCTGCGTGGCAGCAGGGCGAGTGGGCGGGCGACTTCCTGCAGCGCGAACCGTTCGAGGGCGCGGCGCCGACCGAGCCGACGGAAATCAAAATCCTCTACGACAATCGAAACCTCTACGTGGCGATGCGCGCGCATGACTCGGACCTTGCGCCGGGTTTGCTCGGGCAACGCGACGAGTTCGTGGGCGACCTGATGGGCTTCGCGCTCGACAGCTACCTGAACCGCAGCACGGCCTTCGAGTTCGACGTCACGGCCGGCGGTAACAAAATCGATCTGATCCTGCGCAACGATGGCACGACCGACACGAACTGGACGGCCGTGTGGGACGTGCAGGTCGGGCGCGACGAACACGGCTGGATGGCGGAGTTTCGCATCCCGCTCAGTCAGCTCCGTTACTCGTCAGCGAAGGAGCAGGTGTGGGGGTTGCACAGCTCGCGCTGGCTGCGGCGCAAACAGGAGTCGAGCAACTGGCATCTCATCCCGATGGACAATCCCGGCGTGGTGCGTTCGTTCGGCGAACTGCGCGGCATCGTCGATCTGCCGCCGTCGCGTCGCATCGAGTTGTTGCCGTATTTGGTCGGTCGATACGAGTCGTTGAGCGTCGAACCGGGCAATCCCTATCGCGACGGCCCGGAATCGTCGATCGACGCCGGACTCGACGCGAAGTTTGGGCTCACGACGGACCTCACGCTCGATCTCACGATCAATCCCGATTTCGGCCAGGTGGAGGCGGATCCTTCGGAGATCAACCTCGGCACCACGGAGACGTTTCTCAGCGAGAAGCGACCGTTCTTCGTGGAGGGAAAAAACCTTTTCGATTTCTGGCTCGATGACGACGTGGCGTTCTACACGCGCCGTCTCGGACAAGCGCCTTCGCTCGTGCCCGTCGGGAGCGGCTACGCGCAAGTGCCCACGAACACACGCATCCTCAGCGCGGAAAAAATCACCGGACGCACCGCGGGCGGACTCTCGCTGGGCTTGTTGCACGGAGTCACGGAGAAGACGGAGGCGAAGATCACGGATATCGAGGGCCTCGAATGGACGAGCATCGCGGAGCCATTGACCAACTATGCGGTCGCGCGCGTGCAGCAGGATTTCGCGGGCGGCGATACGATCGTCGGCGGGTTCTTCAGCGGCGTGCAACGCGAAGGCAGTGACGAAACGCTCTCGATTCTTCCGCGCCTCTCGCTCGTCGGCGGCGCGGACATCACGCACTACTGGGACGCGCGCACCTACTATCTCGAGCTGCGCACGCTCGGCACGCGAGTCAGCGGATCGCCACAGGCGATCGAGGCGCTCTCGACCACGTGGGTGCATAATTTTCAGCGCGTCGACGCCGATCACGTGGACCTCGGCGACGACGCGACCGTGCTCTCCGGCCACGCCGGCCGCTTCCGGATCGGCAAGGGCAGCAATGGCCCGTGGCGCTACTACGGCGGACTGGGCTGGCGTTCGCCGGGCGTGGACTTCAACGACGCGGGCTATCTCGCCAACGCCGACTGGATCGAGCAGTCGGTGCAGCTCCAGTATTACAGTGCGGAGCCGGGGACGTTTCTCCGGCGGCGTGATTATCGACTGCGCCAGAACGTGACGAAGAATTTTGGGGGCGAGACATTGAATCAGGGCCTGCGTTTTCAGGCGGACATTGCCGGCCTGAGCAATTGGGCGAGCTGGAACGAAATCGGCGTGCAGACCGCGCGGCTCGACACGCGCATGCTTCGCGGTGGTCCCGCCGTGCGCCGGCCGACGATGTTGCACAGTTATACGTGGGGGCAGACCGATGGCTCGCGCGACACGCAGCTCGAGTGGGATGCCGGCTACCATTATTACCCGGAGGAAAATGCGCGCTGGTATAAGATCGCGCCCAAGCTCGCACGACGGTTTGGCGGTCGCCTGCGGGTTGCGGCGGGCGTCAATTACGAACGCAACCAGCAACACTCGCAATACGCCGGCCAGGCTGCGTCGTCCCGGGGCACGGACTATTTCGTGGCTGATATGGATCAGAAGGTCCTCTCCACGGAGTTGCGCGTGACGGCGAATTTCTCGCCCACGCTTTCGCTCACGTATTTCGGCGGACCGTTTGTGTCGGTGGGCCGCTACGACGAGTTCAAAGTTGTCGCGAATCCGCGCTCCAGCGATCCCGACGAACGCTACGCGCAAATCGACGCGTGGCGCACCGACACTGGCTACGGTGCACTCGTGAACGGCGAGGAAGTCACGTTCGACAACCCCGACTTCAGCTGGCGCGAGCTCAAATCGAATCTCGTATTCAAATGGGAGTTCAGCCCCGGCTCGACGTTCTACGCCGTGTGGTCGCAGCACCGCGCCGACGCGCAGGACTTGGGTGAATTTTCCCCGCGCGACGAATATCGCCGGCTTTTCAGCGCGCATCCGGACAACACGTTTCTCGTGAAAATCAGCTACTGGTTCTCCATCTGAGCGCCGGTGGGCGCGAGGCCCACGCGCGCGACGAGGAGTAGAGGAAGGTTCGGCATGGGAGAATTGCTGATGCAGCTTCTACTTACCTGCCGGATGCACGGCGGACGAAACTCGGCGCATGCTGGGCGGCGTCCATGAAACTTCTCAAATGTCTGGCTCTGGCAGGTTTTTTCATCGGGACGCTGCTCCCGCTTCGCGCGCAAATCATCCACCTCTCGCTTCAAGCTCCTGCGCGCTTCGTCGCTCAGCAGGGTGGGGTGAGTCCGTTCGCGTTCGCCGACGATTCGATCCTCACGTTGGATCTCACTTACGACGCGAGTTGTAGAAAACTCGGCATCGACGAGACCGGTGCGCACGTCTTCGACCTCGCCGACGAACTCGATCGCAACTGCTGGCGCATCCGGATCGGCGACGTCGATGTCACCGGTCCGCTCAATCTGCTCAACGTGCGTGACCGCGAGCTGCAGTTCCAGTTTGTCGACGACCAATGGCCGTCGAATTTCTACGCGTTCACCGCGCAGCTCGAATTCGAAGGCGCGGTGTTCGTGGGTGATCGGCTCACGTTGCCGTCGTCGCCGCTTGCGCGGCCGGCGGAGGACGAGTTTCGCGTGCTCGTGCTCGGGCTGCCGGAGTTTCTGGACGACCTGCGCCAGCCGTCCGGCGCGATTCATATCGGAGCGTTCACGGAGATTTCTGCGTCTCTGCTGGCGGCGCCGATCACGCCCGTGCCGGAGCCGGCGACCTACGGGTGGATTGCGACCGGCGTGCTTGGAATCGTGCTGGTGTGGCGACGCCGCCGCGTAGGGGTGTCAGCGGGCCGCTGATACCGCGGCTCCTTGGCGCCCGGATGTCTTTTCCGCCGAGGAAAGTCCATGATCCCGGCGCCATGAAACCCCTCAAGGCTCTCGCTGCGGTTGGTTTTTTCGTCGGGGCTATGGCCTCGTCTCAGGCTCAGATCGTTCACCTCAAACTTGAAACCACGGCGTGGTTCCGAGGCGAATACGTGAACACAGACATCCTGTTCTATCCCGGCACCCCGCTGAGTATCGACATTTACTACGAAGCGGATTTGCCGGATGTGGATCCCACCGGTGAGTATGGCGTCTTCGACACGCCGAAGAACGGGAGAAACGGTTTTCGCTTGGAGGTCGCGGGGATCACAATCCAGCGGTCCCTGGAACGCATCTACCGCTGGGGAGATACTTCGCTCCTGTTTATCACGGATCCCGCCGGGTTCGAACACGGCGAGTTTATGATCTCGTTTTGGGGTGAACTGGGATCCCCGCATGAGTTGCCGATTGGCGGTTTTCCACCCCTGAGCCCCGTTGCATACACGTCGTATTTCTTCGTCGGTCCGGACATCGTCGGCAACACGGGGCCCAACGCAGCCCAGAACTTTGGTGAAATCCGTTTCGGGCCCGAGTTCACTTCCTTGACCGTCGAGATTGTGCCGGTGCCCGAACCTTCCGCCTACGGAGCGGCCGCGCTCGCGTTACTCGCGGGCCTGGTGGCACATCGGCGGTGGCGAAAACGAGCGGCATAAAAAACCCGCGTCATGCCGAAATTTTGGCGTGAAATGCGCTCAAAAATTTTCGTCATGAAGCGCGCAATGTCCGAACCGAAGCCTTCACCCGCCCAGAACGTCATCTCCATCGGTTTGTCCTGTTGGTTGTGGCAGTGGCGAAAGTGCCGGGCGATGGTGGACGCGGCGAAGCGCACCGGTGTGCACCTGGAGATCACGCAGACGTTTCGCGGTCTGCGCCGCGAGATCGAGGGCCATGTCTCGGGCGACAACGTCGACGCTTTTCTGCACGAGTTCGCCCGCCGCTGCTGAAGCGCGCTGAACTGCGTAACGTAAAACCCGCCGTCTCTGGCGGGTTTTGTTTTGTATCGGGCGCTGTGTCAGGGCTGCATGGCGCCCGACTCGCGCTCAACGGATGGCGTCAGCGCCTTCTTTGCTTTCGCGATGCGTCGAATCCACGATCCTGCCATGCCGCGACCTGCTTCCTTTGTCCTGAACTCGAAATTTTCCCGCTCGCTGCGCGCGCTCGCGGTTTTCGCCGCGCTCGGCTGGACCGCGGCGGCGCACGCGGCCGAATGGCGCGATCTGCTCGATCCCGAGCTGTCGCAGTGGCGAAAGTATCTCAGCTTCCGCCATCGCACGGACTACAATGGCCAGCCTCCGGTCGACGCCGCAGGTCAGCCGATCGCACCGATTGGCTACGACAAAGACGAGGCGGGCGTTTTCACCGTGAAGACCATCGACGGCGAACGCGTGCTTCACGTCAGCGGCGAGATTTACGGCTGCGTGTTCACGAAACAGGAGTTCAAAAACTACCGCTTCAAACTGAAGACGAAGTGGGGCGAGAAGAAATGGGACCCGCGCAAGGAGAAGCTCAAGGACTCGGGCATCCTTTATCACTCGATCGGCGAACCCGGAGTGGAGTGGTGGCGCTCGTGGATGCTCTCGCAGGAGTTCCAGATCATGGAAGGCCACATGGGCGACTACTGGTGCCAGGCCAACTCGGCGATCGACATCCGCGCGTTTTCGCCGGAGGGCGCGATGAACGCGGTCGCAAGCGAGCGCCAGCCGTTTCGTTCGTTTGGCCCCGGCGGCATCGCGAGCTTCTGCCTGCGCAGCGACGATCGCGAAACACGCGATGGCGGCTGGACGGAGCTCGAGTTGATCTGCTTCGAAGGGAAAAGCGTCCACGTCGTCAACGGCGAGGTCGTGATGGTCCTCAAGGATTCGCGCGTGATGAACGACGGCGTCGCCACGCCGCTGATTCAGGGCCGCATCCAGCTGCAGAGCGAAGCCGCCGAAGTTTTCTTCAAGGACATCCAGATTCAGGAAATCTCCGCGCTGCCGGCCGAGTTCGCGCACCTCTTCGAGTGATCGGCTTGCGCGCTCGCGTGTGAGTTCTCGGTGGGGACGTCTCTCGGAGACGCCCGCAAAACACGCACGCGTTTTCCGCGACTCGGGAAAATTGTTGGCGGTGGCGAGCAACGCGTTTCAGCTCCGCGCGTCAGTCGGTGCAGTTTTCCCAAACTCCGTTTCCCCTATGAAATCCCCCCGCTTGTTCCTCGCGTGTGTCGCTGCCAGTGCGGTGGCGTGTGTCGCTCCGTCGAGTTTTGCGTCTGATGCGATTCCGCCGGGCTGGTTCGTGTGGCCGTTTGGCGACATGCAGCCGGGCAGCGCGCTCGACACGAGCGGGCTCAATCACAAACCGGCGGGCGCGCGCGGTCCGGTGGTCGTGCGCGATGGCGTGTTTGTGACCTCGGGCGATGGGCAGCGGATTCGTTTCTGGGGCTGCAATCTCAGCAGCAACGAAGCCTTCGTCGATGGCGCCACGGCGGATCGGCTCGCGCGCCGGCTCGCGCAAGGCGGCGTGAACATCGCGCGGCTGCACCCCCTCGATAATCCCTGGTCGGTCGATTCCGAAGGCAGCCTCTGGAAACCGGGCACACAGGATCGCATCCACATCGATCCCGCACAGCTCGACAAACTGCACCGCGTCGTCGCCGCGCTGAAGGCCGAGGGCATTTACTCCAACGTCAACCTCAAGGTCTCCCGCACGCACACGGTCGAGGATGGTTTTCCGGAGACGATCAACCAGACGCCCGGCTTCCAGAAGCGGCTCGATTATTTCCAGCGCCGCATCGTCGATCTGCAGAAGGACTACGCGCGCCAGCTCCTCACCGCGAAGAATCCATATACTGGATACAGCCTCGCCGACGATCCCGCGGTCGCGGTGATCGAGATCAACAACGAAAACTCCCTGCTCGGCATGCGCACGCGCGACATCGCCGACGGCCTCGAGTCGTTGCCCGAGCCGTTCAAGGGCGAACTCACCGCCCTCTGGAATGCGTGGCTCGCCGAGCGTTATCCTTCGGACGAGGCACTCGCGAAAGCGTGGTCCCGAAACGCCACGCCGCTTGGCGAGTCGCCGCTCACGCCGGCTTCACGCTGGTTCCCCGATGCGGAGCCGGGCAACGAAGTGCTCGTCTCCTCGCGTTCGCCCGACGCGGTGCACATCACCGTCAAGCCCGGCGACGGCGTGCGTCTGCGCTCTTCGGCGTATCTCAACTCGCTGCGTCTCGTCGATCAGGCGACCTACACGCTCACGTTTCGCGCGAAGGCGGACAAGGTTCGCCCGATCGAGGTCGCCACGAGTCGCGACGAACCGCTCTGGCGCACGGACAAGTGGCGCACGCGTGGCCTGCGTTCGGTCGTGCAGCTCTCGCCCGAGTGGCAGGAGTTTCGTTTGGTCTTCACCACGCACTCGATCGTCGATGTGCAGTCGCGGCTCGCGATTCTCGCCGGTCACGCGACGGGCGAGATTTGGATCGAGAATCTGAAACTCGAATCCGGCTCGGCCAGCGCCGGTCTGCGTCCCGGCCAGTCCGCGCGCGCGGGCACGATTCCGATTCCGACCGACGCCACGCCGGCGCAGTGGAACGACTACCTTCAGTTCCTCGTCGAGGTGGAGGAGAGTTACGTCGCCGAGATTCGTTCCTATCTGCGCGACGAGCTCGGCGTGAAGCAGCCGATCGTCTGCACGCAGGCGAACTACGGTGGCATCGCCGGCCTCGTGCGCGAGAAGCCCTCCGAGTTCATCGATGCGCACAGCTACTGGCAGCATCCCGATTTCGCCGGCCCGAGCAGCGTTTGGAACACCACGAACTACACGATCAACAACACGCCCGAACTCGCGGAATTTTCCGCGCGCTGGTTCGGTGAACTCGGTGGCATTGCGCTCCTGCGGGTTTCCGGAAAACCTTTCTCCGCGACCGAACTCGATCATCCCGCGCCGAGCGATTACGCGGTCGAGATGTATCCGGTGCTCGCCACCTACGGCGGTCTGCAGGATTGGGACGCGCTCTACACCTTCGACAGCGTCGCGGCTGGTCTCGAACACGACGACGGTTCGATCCGCACCTTCTTCGACCAAAGCCATCATCCGGTGAAGTGGGGCTTCGGTCCGTTTGCCACGCGCGTGTTTCGTCACGGGCTGATTCCGCCGGCGCCGGCCAAGCGCGAGTTGTTCGTGAGCGCGCCGTTCTGGGAGGAAGCCAACCACGTCGACGTGCTGTGGCTGAAACACCAGATGGGGCAGGACCTCGGCTTTCTCACCGATCGCCTGATGGTGAACGACAACCTGCTGCCCTCCGACCAGCCCACGCACATCAAGCGCACGGGCGAGAGCAAGATCACCTCGATTCGACTGCAGCAGACGCGTCGTGGTCCGGTTTACCTCGCGGCAAGTCAACCGGCGGCGAGCGTGGTGGGCTATCTCGGCGGCTCCGAACTGCACGCGGGCGATCTCACGGTCGCGGCCGACGTGTTCGGTTTGAATTTCGCGGCGGTCGGTGCGGTCGCGCTCGACGAAAAACCGCTGAAGAACTCGGCGCGCGTGCTGGTGACGCTCGCCGCTCGCGCGGAAAACCAAGGTTCCGTCTGGAACGCCGCGCGCACGAGCGTCGGCGACGTGTGGGGCAAGGGCGGTCCGCCGATCGCCGAACGTGTGCCTGCGACCGTGCGCGTGAAGAGCGACGGTCCGCGTCGTGTGTTTGCGCTCGCGCCCGACGGTTCGCGCACGGTGGAAGTGAACGCGACGTTTGCCGATGGCGCGGTGAGCTTCTCCACGCGCGACGGCCCCGCGACACTGCACTACGAGATTCTACCGCGCTAACGAAGCGCAGGAGTCGCGCCCTGGTGCGGCGCGAGTCGTGCCCATGTTCGGACCGACTCGGGACAAAGTCCGTCCCGAGTCGAGCCAAGGTGCGGACACGGTCGCGACAAAGTGCGGACCGGGTCGAGCCAAGGTGCGGCTTGAGGCGGTGCGTGGCTCAGAAGTGGCGTTGGACGAATTCGGAGATGCAGTTTTCTCCAGAGTTGGCTTGGACGATATCGATGTCTGCTCCCTTGAGAAGGCGTTCGAAGTTGCTCACGGATTCGCGGTCCTGATTCACCAACTCTACGCGGGCGCCTGGCGACAGGGTGGCGCGGAGGAAGTGCATCATCGTGAGATCGCTGGTGGGAAGTGAGTAGCCGAGGCACACGAGGTGGCGGGCGCGTTTGAGCGTCTCGCCCGCTTCGAACCAGAGCGCACGGATCGTTTCGTGAGTGAGCAGCGGGCTCTTGTCGTAAACGGGAGGAACGAGAAACGGATATTTGTCGGCCACGGCGCGGAGGCGCTGTTCGTGTTTGTGTCGCGCGGCCTCGTCGGCGTCGGCGCGTAGTGGTGGCACGAAATAGATGGGTTCGCCGCTGGTGGCGGTGCGGCCGGAGTAATACCAGTTGGTGGAGCCGTGGAGTTTGAGGAGGGTGAACGTGCGCTCGCGGTGTTCGGGCGGGGCGCTGCCGAAGCGAAGGCCGGCATCGGTGAGAACCAGCGGGTAGAGATCGCCGGAGGAGAGTCGCCGGCCGGCGTCCATCTCGATGGTGGAGGCAGTTCGCTCGATGAGCGTGTCGTAGTTGAGCGTGAGGACGGTGGAGCGCTGTTCGTGCCAGTGGCGGATGAGGTTCGCGATCCACGGATGGGTCGAGGACGGCGGACCGTGGCGGATCTCGGCGGCGGTTTCATCGAGCACGCGCGCGATCGCGTTGGACATTTCGAGAAAGAGCGCCCGGTGCCGGAGGTTTTCGGATTCGGTGAGCCACGGTTTCGATTGCTCGAGATAGGAAAGCGCGTGGGCGAAATTTTCGCGCATCATGCTGGCAACGGCGTCGGGCAGAATGGTCTTGTCTCCGAGGCAGTCGCGCACGCGATCGGCGAGATCTTGCAAGAGGGGCATGCGTGGCGAGAGGGCGCGGGCAAAACCGGCGCCAAGGAGGAACGCGTCGGGGTGGGTGCGGTTCATGTGTTTCCGGACCCAAGGCCCGCGGGCAGGTTCACCCGGCCGCTGCATCCGGGCGATCACCGCAGGCGGTTGCAAAAGGGGACGCGACGAGTTGGCTCGGCCCCATGGCAGCGCGCGAGGCGATTTCAGCGATCGTGAAGCGACGGTTCGAGGCGTCGCCGGAGATCGTCTTCGGTGCGTGGATCAAGCCCGACCGCCTGGAGCGCTGGATGTTTGGTCCGGCAGTGCGGAAGGGAGAGGAGATCGTGCATCTGTCGATCGATCCGCGCGTAGGTGGGGCGTTTTCATTTTTGGTTCAGCGGGGTGAGGTCGCCGTGGAGCACGTCGGTCGCTATCTGGAGTGGGAGCGACCGCGGCGACTGGTGTTCACGTGGACGACCGCGGACGCCGAGGTGGGCTCGCGGGTGTTGATCGATATCGCGCCAGACGGCGGTGGGTGCGAGCTGACGCTCACCCAGAATTTGCATCCGACTTGGGCGCATTTTGTCGACCAGGCGGAACAGGCGTGGAGCCACATGCTGGACGCACTCGCGCGCGCGATCGCGTGATTCGACATCGGCCGGACGAAGGAGAGGATGCGAAGGGATTTCGCGAACGCCGGGGTTATGCGCGGGCATGAAGATGCTTCTGCGCGACCTGGTGGCCAAAGCAGTCGAGACGTGTCGTTGGGCGGGAGTGCTCGCGCTGCTCGGAGCGAGCGTGGCCCAGGCGGCGAGTTTCAAGTGGCAAACGGCCACGCCGGAGTCGCAGGGAGTGGATTCGGAGGGACTGGCGCAGATGTTTGCGGCCTACAATCGGGACAAGCCGAGCATCCGCACCTTTCTGTTGGTGCGAAACGGCAAGATCGTGACGGAAGCTTACGTGTATCCAAATACCGACGACACGCTGCACTCGCTGTATTCGGTCTCGAAGAGTTTCACGTCGGCGTTGGTGGGCATCGCGATCGAGCGCGGACACTTCACCGGAGTGGACGAGAAAGTCGTCGATATCTTCTCGGGAGTGACGACGAAGACACCGGACGCGAATTTGAAACGGATGCGCCTGCGCGACCTGCTCACGATGTCGACCGGGCACTCGAACGACACTTACTCGAACGTCACGGGGAGTTCGAACTGGGAGCGGGCGTTTCTGGAGCTGCCGGTGCAAAACCGACCGGGAAGCTCGTTCGTCTATAACTCAGGCGCGTCCTACATGCTCGCCGCGGCGATCGAGCGTCGGGCGGGCATGAGCACACAGGATTTTGCGCGGACGTTTCTTTTCACGCCCCTCGGCATCAAGGACTATACGTGGACGACTTCGCCCCAAGGCATTCCGGCCGGTGGTTGGGGACTCATGCTGAAGACGCGCGACATGGCGCGCTTTGGTTTGCTGTATCTCAACAATGGAAAATGGGACGGCCGCCAAATCGTGCCAAAGTCGTGGGTCAAAACCTCGTCCAAGAAACATATCGATACGGGGAATCTGAATCCGTTTTGGGGCACGGGTTACGGGTATCAGTTTTGGCTGAATGATTTTGGCGGTTACCGGGCGGACGGAGCGTTCGGGCAGTTTATCTTCATCCTGCCGCAGTATAACGCGGTGGCGGTTTTTACTTCGAATCTGAGCGACACGGAAGTGCCGGGACGCTTGATGCGCACGTATGTGCTGCCCGCGATGAAGTCGACGAAGGCGCTGCCGCCGAATCCGCGGGGCGTGGCGCTGTTAAAGGCTTACTCCAAAGCAATCGGACAACCGCAGGCGGCGGGGAACTACGCACCGATCTTCACGGCGTTGCCGACCGATTGGGGCTTTGAAGCGGGCGCGTCGCTGACTCTGACGGCGTCGGTCGACGCGAGGCCGGCCGCGAAATTTCAGTGGTATCGCGACGGCTTCGTGCTGAAGGGCGAAACCGCACCGACGCTCGCCATTACAAACGCGAAGGCGAAACACGAAGGCGACTATGTGCTGCGCGCCAGGAACGCGGCGGGCACGACATTGAGTTATCCGATTCGGCTCTGGATGGTCTCGGCACCGCGTATCGTGCGAGCGCCGGCCGCCGTGGCGGTGGCGAAAGGCGGCGAAGCGGTGTTTCGCGTGCAGGCCGCGGGCGGCAACTTGAACTATCAATGGCACCGCGACGGCGTGGCGTTGCCCGGCAAAACGAGCGCGACGCTGCGCATCAAGAAAGTGAAAGCGTCGCACGCCGGAAACTACACCGTGATCGTGAGCAACCCGCGCGGTCAGGTGACGACCGCGAATGCGAAACTCACGGTCGCATCTGCCGACACGAGTGCGCGACTCGCGGCGTTTTCCGTGCAGAGCCGGGCGGCGACGTCCGCGAAGGCGTTGCGACTCACGATGAACGTGCGGGGAGAAAAGAAAGGCGCAGCGCTGCCGGTGCTCCTGCGCGCGGCGAAAGCGAAGGGCAGCGGCGCGATCAAGGATCCGCTGCTACGTTTGTCTGCGGGTGGAAAGCTGCGCGCCGTGAACAACGATTGGGCCGGAGATTCCGTGGTGGCCGACGCGGCGAAGAAGGTGCGTGCAGCCGCGTGGTCGAAGGACAAGTTGGATGCAGCGTTGCGCGAAGAACTCGCGCCGGGTGCCTACACGGTGCTCGTGTCGCCGGTTTTCGGAACGTCGTCCGGAACGAGTTTGGCTGAGGTGTTCGATGCGTCGGTGAAACCTTCGAAGGCGACGCCGAAGCTCGCGCACGTGACCGCTCGTGCGCAGATCGGCGCGGGCGACGCGGCGATGGTCAGCAACGTGCGCATCACAGGAAAGGGGAAGCTAAAGCTTCTCATCCGCGGCGTGGGACCCTCTGCCGGCGTGAACGGAAAGCTGAAGGATCCGACGCTGAGCGTTTATACCGGCAAAAAGCTGCTCGCGAAGAACGATAACTGGGGCGGCCAGGCCGCGCTCAAGCGCGCGTTCAAGGACGCGGGCGCGTCGGGTCTGTCGTCGAAATCGAAGGACGCGGCGGTTGTGGTCGAACTCGGAGCCGGCGAACACCGCGTGCAGCTCGCCGCGAAAGGCAAGGCGACGGGGATCGCGCGGCTCGAAGTTTACGTGCTGCCGTAGCGCGCGCGAAGAACGCCGCTCAGGCTTTGACGGGATCGCGTGTGAGTTGTCCGTCGATCAGCCGCCAGATGCCGAGCGCGTTTTCGTTGCGCAGCGCGTCGGGCAAGAGTTCCGCGGGGAAATCCTGGTAGCATACCGGACGCACGAAGCGTTGCAGCGCCGCGGTGCCGACAGACGTGAAACGCACGTCCGTCGTCGCCGGGTAGGGGCCGCCGTGATTCATCGCGTGGCCGACTTCGACGCCGGTGGGGAATCCGTTGACGATGAGTCGGCCGGCGATCGCCTGCATGCGCGCGACGAGCGGTCCGGCGATGGAGAGTTCCGCCGGCGTGCCGTGAACGGATGCGGTGAGCTGTCCCTCGAGGTTTCCGGCGAGCTCGACAAGATCGTCGGTCGATTCGGCGACAATGAAGAGCGTGAACGGACCAAACAGCTCCTCCTGCAGATGCGGATCGGAGAGGAAACGTTTCGCATCGATGCGATACGCGACCGGCAGACCTTCGGACCGCGCGGGATCGGCCGTTCCGGCTGAGCGCGCGAGCGGCTGCAGATCGGTGCGCTTCGCGAGGGCGTCGAGTCCGCGCTGGTAAGTGGCGCAGATGCCCTGGTGCAGCATCGAGATGGGCTGCACGGCCGAGAAAAGTTTGGAAAACGTTTCGAGAAACGCGGTGAGTTCCGGCCCCTCGACGGCGAAGACGAGTCCGGGCTTGGTGCAGAACTGGCCGGCGCCGTTGGTGACGGAATTTTTCAGACCTTCCGCGATGGCGGCGCCACGCTCGCGGAGCGCACCGGGGAGGAGAAAGATCGGATTGAGACTGCTCATCTCGGCGAACACCGGAATCGGCGTCGGCCGTGCCGCGGCGGCGTCGAACAACGCGCGGCCGGCGGTGCGCGAGCCGGTGAAACCGACGGCGCGGGTGAGCGGGTGTTTGACGATCTCGAGTCCGATCTCGGCGCGGCCGTGCACCATCGAGAAAATGCCCGGCGGCAATCCCGCTCCGGCGATGGCCCGCTGGATCGCTGCGGCGACCATTTCGGACGTGCCAGGATGACGTTCGTGCGCTTTCACGACCACGGGATTTCCGGTTGCGAGCGCAGACGCCGTGTCGCCGCCGGCGACGGAGAAGGCGAACGGGAAATTGCTCGCGCCAAACACCGCGACCGGCCCGAGCGGCACGAGCATACGGCGAAGATCGACGCGCGGGAGCGGCTGGCGAGCGGGCTGCGCGGGGTCGATGCGGGCATCGACCCACGAACCCTCGCGCACGAGCGAGGCGAAGAGTTTCAGCTGGTTCGTCGTGCGCGCGCGTTCGCCGGTGAGGCGGGGAAGCGGCAAGGACGTTTCGAGATGCGCGCGCTCGAGCAGTGCATCGCCGAGGGCGAGGATCTCGTCGGCGATGCGTTCGAGCAACGTGGCGCGTTGTTCACCTGTGGTGCGCGAGAACATCGCGAACGCCTCGTGCGCGGCGCGGAGCGCGGCATCGACGTCGGCCTTCGATGCAATGTGAAACGCGCCGGGCAGCGGACGCTGATCGAGCGGACTCGCGATCGTGAACGTCTCGCCGGAGCCGTTGCTGCGGGTGTTGCCGATGAAGTTTTGTCCAAGAAGTTCCATGATCGAAAATGCGGCGGTTCAGCGGGCGTGGTTGAGAACAGGCGCGCGCTCAGACCACCGCCACACGGTTTACGAGACGACCGATTCCGCTGATCGCAATCTCGACCTCGTCATCGGCCTGCAGCGTGAACGAATCCGGCGGCACGATGCCCGTGCCGGTGAAGAGCACGGCTCCGCCGGGGAAGCGCTGGCTGCGGAAAAGGTAGCCAGCCAGTTCGTCGAAGCTGCGCTTCAGTTGGTTGACCGAGGTTTCGCCGGAGAACACCGCGGCGCCGGCGCGGCGAATCTCGATCGCGATCTGCCACGTGCGCGCGGTGGCTTCATCGGCTTCGAGCGAAATCCACGGGCCCAAGCCGCATGCGCGATCGTAGACCTTGGCTTGCGGAAGATAGAGGAGGTTTTCGCCCTCGATGTCGCGCGAGCTCATATCGTTGCCCACGCCGCAGCCGACCACGCGACCGCGGGAGTTGATCACGAGCGCGAGCTCGGGCTCGGGCACGCTCCACTTCGCGTCAGCGCGAATGCCGACGGTGTCGCCGGACGTGACGACCTTGGCGGCGAGCGATTTGAAGAAAATCTCGGGACGGTCCGCGTCGTAAACGCGATCGTAGGCGCTCGCGGAAAACTCCGATTCCTCCATGCGCGCCTTCTTGCTGCGCAGATACGTGACGCCGGCGGCCCAGACTTCCTGATTTTCGACGGGCGGAAGCAGCGTGATGCCTTCGAGCGCAACCCGCGGCAGATCCTGCGCGGCAAGTTCGCGCGCACGGGCGAGCGGATTTTCGGATTCGAGCAAAGCGTCGAGTCGCGTGATGCCCGCAGGCGTCAGGTCGATGAGCGTGTGATTGTCCGGCGAGAGTCCGACGCGGACCGCGCCGGCCGCAGGCGAGTAACGGCAAACTTTCATGGGGGAAGGGGAACGGTGGGAGTGTTTTTCCGAGGGCGCGCGTCGCAGCGCGACGTTTTTTGACGGAAATCCATGTCAACATTAGAACAGTGGAGCTGAGGTGTTGACGCGATTCGTTTTCAGCCCGCAGGCTCCCACGATGCCCCGCCCCGACACACCCGGTGCCCCTTTCCCGGCTGAGTCGATCCGTCCTACACGCGCCCGTCTCTGGGTGATCGTGTTCGCGGTGACGCTCGCCATCATCCAATACATCGATCGCGTCGCGATATCGCAGGCTGCGCCCTACATCTCGGAGGACCTGTCGCTTTCGCCACAGCAAATGGGCTGGGTGTTTTCGGCGTTCACGCTGGCGTATGCGCTGTTCGAAATCCCGGGTGGTTATCTCGGCGATCGGTTCGGGCCGCGAAAAATCCTCCTGCGCATCGTGGTGTGGTGGTCGTTCTTCACCGCGGCGACTGGCTGGGCGTGGAGCTGGGGCTCGATGGTCGTGACGCGCTTTCTATTCGGCGCGGGCGAGGCGGGCTGTTTCCCCAATCTGACCAAAGCCTTCGGTCGCTGGTTGCCGAAGGACGAACGGGCGCGCGTGCAAGGCATCCTCTGGATGAGCGCGCGATGGGGCGGTGCCGCGACCCCGATGCTTGTGTTCGCGTGCCTGCAATTTGTCACGTGGCGCACGGCCTTCATGATCTTTGGCGCCGTGGGCATTGTGTGGGCGGTGATTTTCTATCGCTGGTATCGCGACAATCCCCGCGAGCACCCCTCGGTGAACGCAGCGGAGGCCGCGCTGCTTCCGACGGAGGAGGAGGCCGCGCACACCACGGGGCACGGTCCAGTGCCGTGGCGGAAGTTGTTTCGCTCGCGCACCGTGTGGTGCCTTTGCGGCCAATATGCGGCGCTCAGCTATGCGTGGTATTTCTTCGTCACGTGGTTTCCGACCTATCTGCTGAAAGAGCGGGGCCTCGACATCAAGCAAAGCGCGCTGCTTGCCGGCACTCCGCTTCTGCTGGGTGGTTTCGGTGCGCTGGTCGCAGGGTGGGTTTCTCCGCGACTGGTGCGCATGTTCGGCGCGCGCTGGGCCCGAAGCGGATTCTCGGCCGCGGCGCTGCTCGCTGCGGGTGTGTTGCTGATTGTTTCGACGAACCTGAGCAATCCCTACCTGGCCGTGGCGGCGATCGCGCTCGTGAGCTTCTGCAACGACCTGACCGTGCCCGGCGCGTGGACCACCTGCATGGACACCGGCGGACGTTTTGTCGGCACGCTCGGTGGAGCGATGAACATGATGGGCAACTTCGGCGGATTTATTTCGCCGATCGTGATCGGCTACATCGTGCAGGCGACGAACAACTGGACGCTCGTATTCTATGTCACCGCCGCGGTGTATGCGCTGGGCGCGGTGTTCTGGTTGCTGATCGATCCGGTCACGCCGATCGAGGAGCAGGTGAAGGACTAAGCGATCGACACGTTTATGGCGAATGGCGAACCCGTGGCTCCGAGTTCCGGAGCGAAGCCGCAATGCGTGAAAACCGCGCACGAAGCTCCGACCGGACTCGAGATCGGCAACATCTATGAAGTGCGCACGCACGCGCCTGGTGCCGCGGGCGCGCTGCCGCTCACGGAATCGATGCTGCGCGAGCGGCCGAGCGGTGACCTTTTCGGCCTCAGCCAAAATGCGGGCATGGGATGGAATCCGGCCGAACTCGGACGCGAACAATACCTGATTCTCAGCACGCAAGGCGGTTTGCGTGCCCCAGATGGACGTCCGATCGCGCTCGGCTATCACACCGGTCACTGGGAAATCGGGCTGCTCGTGCAAGCTGCGGCGGAAGAGTTTCGTCGCCTGAAAACAATTCCGTTTGCGGGTTTCTGTTCCGATCCGTGCGACGGACGCACGCAGGGCACGACCGGGATGTTCGACAGCCTCCCGTATCGAAACGACGCCGCGATGGTGTTTCGCCGGCTCGCGCGTTCGCTGCCGCAACGCGCCGGCGTCCTTGGTATCGCGACCTGCGACAAAGGTCTTCCGGCGATGCTGATGGCGGTCGCTGGTCTCCGCGATTTGCCCGGCGTGGTCGTGCCCGGCGGCGTCACGCTGCCACCGACGCGTGGCGAGGATGCGGGTGCGGTGCAGACGCTCGGCGTGCGTTTCTCGCGCGGGTTGATTTCGCTCGAGGAAGCCGCGGATCTCGGCTGTCGCGCGTGCGCGACGCCGGGCGGTGGGTGTCAATTTCTCGGCACGGCGGCGACCGCGCAGGTGGTCGGCGAAGCGCTGGGACTTTCGCTGCCGCACTCGGCGCTCGCGCCGTCGGGGCAACCCGTCTGGCTCGATCTCGCGCGGCGTTCCGCACAAGCGCTGCACGCGCTCGCGCGCGGAGGCATTGCCACACGCGACATCATTACACCGGCGAGTCTGCGCAATGCGATGGTCGTGCACGCGGCGTTTGGCGGCTCGACGAACTTGCTGCTTCACATCCCCGCGATCGCGCACGCGGCCGGCGTGGCGCGACCGAAGGTCGAAGACTGGATCGACGTGAACCAACGCGTGCCGCGACTCGTGAGCGTATTGCCCAACGGGCCCGTGCATCATCCGACCGTGCGGGTGTTTCTCGCGGGTGGCGTGCCCGAGGTGATGCTGCATTTGCGGCGTCTCGGACTTTTGGATACGACGGTGCGCACGGTCACCGGCCGCACGCTGGGCGAGAATCTTGACGAGTGGGAAACCTCGGAACGCCGCATGCGTTTCCGGGCGCTGCTGACCGCGCTGGACGGCGTCGATCCCGACGAGGTCATTCTTCCGCCCGAAAAGGCGAAGGCGCGCGGGCTGACGAGCACGCTGATCTTCCCGCGCGGGAATCTCGCGCCCGAAGGTTCGGTGGTGAAGGCAACCTCGATCGATTCCTCGGTGGTTGGTCCCGATGGCGTTTATCGCAAGGAAGGACCGGCGCGCGTTTTCGTTTCCGAGCACGCCGCGATGGCCGCGCTCAAAGCCGGCCAGATCAAAGCGGGCGACGTCATGGTGCTCGCGGGCATCGGACCGCTCGGCACGGGCATGGAGGAAACGTATCAAGTCACCGGCGCCCTGAAACACCTGCCGTTTGGACGTGATGTTGCACTCCTGACGGATGCGCGTTTTTCGGGTGTTTCGACCGGGGCGTGCATCGGACACATCGGGCCTGAAGCGCTGGCCGGCGGTCCGATCGGAAAACTCGAAGACGGCGATTGGATTCGAATCGAGCTCGATCGAAACCGACTCGTTGGAACGGTGGATTTCATCGGCACGTCCGAACTGCGGCTTTCTCCCGAGGAAGGCGCCGTCGTCCTGGCGCAACGTGCTCCGCGCACGGATCTCGCGCCGCATGAGAAGCTGCCCGACGACACACGGCTTTGGGCGGCATTGCAGGCGGCTGGCGGCGGCACGTGGGCCGGTTGCGTCTACGATCCGGACGCGATCATTTCGCTGCTGGCGGCGGGGCGGGCGAGCCTGCTCGCGTCGAGCCCGAAGTGAGGCGGAGTTTTTCGAAAATTCGGTTGCACCGCGCGCGTGTGGCTTTGCACTAGGACGCAGTGTCGACCGGTTACCAAGTCATCGCGCGCAAGTGGCGCCCGCAGACGTTTGACGACGTTGTGGGACAGGACCACGTGGTGCGCACGCTGAAGAACGCCATCGCGCGTCAGCGTATCGCGCACGCCTACCTGTTCGTGGGCCCGCGCGGCACGGGCAAGACCTCGACTGCTCGAATTTTTGCCAAGGCGCTCAACTGCACCGGCGGCCCGAAGGCCGATTTCGATCCGGAGGATCCCGCGTGCAAGGCGATCGCGGAAGGCTCGCACCTCGACGTGATCGAGATCGACGGCGCCTCGAACAACGGCGTCGAGCAAGTGCGCGACCTGCGTGATACGGTCCAATACGCGCCGGCGCAGGGGAAATACAAAGTCTACATCATCGACGAGGTGCACATGCTCTCGACGGCAGCGTTTAACGCGCTGCTGAAAACACTCGAGGAGCCGCCGCCGCACGTGAAGTTCGTTTTCGCGACGACCGATCCGCAGAAGGTGCTGCCCACGATCGTGTCGCGTTGCCAGCGCTTCGACCTGAAGCCGATTCCGCCGCCGCTCATCGTCGAGCGGCTGCAGAAGATTGCCGATTCCGAGAACATCAAGGTGTCGCCGGAGGCGCTCGCGTGCATCGCGCGCATGGCCGATGGCGGTATGCGCGACGCGCAGTCGATCCTCGACCAGATGATTTCGTTCTGCGGCGGGGAAATTTCCGAGCCCGATGTGCTCGACGTCTACGGTCTCGTTTCCGGCGAAAAGATCGCCGAGCTCGCGGGCGCGCTGGCGGCGGGCGATCACCAAAAGATCGTGGCGCTGGTCGACGAATGCGATACGAACGGTCGCGACCTGGTGCGCTTGCTCAGCGACTTGCAGGCGCACGTCCGCAACGCACTGCTCGATGCGATCGCGAAGGGCGGCCGTAGCGAGTTGCTCGGCGGCGTGCCGATGACGACTGAGCAGATCACGCGCTTGCTCGACGGCCTGCGCGAAGGCGAGGGCGCGGTGAAGCTCGGGCTCGCCGAGAAGATTAATTTTGAAGTCACGCTGCTGAAGGCGGTGGAAGCGAGCCGCTCGCGCGCGATCGATTCGTTGATCAAGGAACTCGCTGCACTCGCGGACGAAGCTCCGGCGGCGGATTCGGCGGACGAAAAAAAAAAGACCTGATTGACCGGCTCGACGAGCGATTGATGGCCGCGCTCGCGGATCGGCCGGTCGTGGTGGTTGCGGGTATATCCGAGTCGAAATCCGCGCAAGCGACCATGCCCGAGCAGACTGCGACGGCAGAAGATATCAACGTTTGGCCCACGCAGGAGGAAGAGGACGCGTTTCTCTCGGAGTCGGCCGGACGCGGTGAGGCGGTTCGCCCGGTCGCAGCGGAGGTCGTCGAGGAAGTCGAAGACAAGTCGAAGCCGCTGCCGAAACTCGACGAACTCGTGTCGCAGATTCCGGAAAACGTGCGCGACACGCTCGAAGAACTTTTCCGCGCCAAGTTCGTGACCGTGCGACGCGTGCCGAAGAAGTTGCTGAAGACGCAAGCGTAGCGTCGCGCGAACCGGTGCGCACCGGGTCGCGACCATGTCCGCACCTTCGGTCGACCATGTCCGGACTTTCGGTCGACCATGTCCGGACTTTCGGTCGACCGTGTGCGGACTTCTGGTCAACCAGGCACGCACACGCCGGCGTGCGAGTGCGTGCGAACCGGCGATCAGGCTTTGTAGGGAAGCGGGAAGCGGCTGGTGAGCTTGATCACGCGCTGCTTCGTGGCGTCGAGAACGGCCGCTTCGCGCTCGGTGGCGATGGCGCTGAGGACGTCGTCGATGCAGGATGCGATCTCAGCCATGTCGGACTCCACCATGCCGCGGGTCGTCACGGCCGGCGTGCCGAGGCGGATGCCGGAGGCTTGGAACGGCGAGCGCGTCTCGAACGGCACGGTGTTCTTGTTGCAGGTGATGTGGGCGCGATCGAGCGTCTCCTGCGCAATCTTCGCGGTGAGCTCGGGGAACTTCGTGCGGAGATCGATGAGGAAGAGGTGATTGTCGGTGCCGCCGGAGACGATCTTGTAACCGCGTTGGAGAAACGCGTCGGCGAGCGCGCGGCTGTTTTTCACGATCTGCTCCGAGTAGGTTTTGAACTCGGGTTTCAGGCACTCGTTGAAGCACACGGCCTTGGCGGCGATGATGTGCATGAGCGGGCCGCCCTGGCCGCCGGGGAACATCGCGGAGTCGATCGCCTTCGCGTGCTGGGCCTTGCAAAGAATGAGGCCACCGCGCGGACCGCGGAGCGTTTTGTGCGTCGTGGTCGTGACGAAGTCGGCGTGCGGCACGGGCGACGGATGAATGCCCGCGGCCACGAGACCGGCGATGTGCGCGATGTCGGCGAAAAGGAGCGCGCCGACCGAACGGGCGATCTCACCCATGCGCGCGAAATCGATCACGCGGGAGTAGGCGCTCGCGCCGACCGTGATCATCTTGGGCTTCTCGCGCTGCGCGGTCGCGGCGAGTTCGTCGTAGTCGATGAGACCGTTGTCCTCGCGAACGCCGTATTGGCAGAACTGGTAGAGTTTGCCGGAGAAATTGGCCGGGTTGCCGTGCGTGAGGTGGCCGCCGTGGCTGAGGTTCATGCCGAGAACCTTGTCGCCCGGTTGCAGGACGGACGTGTAAACGGCGAAGTTGGCCTGCGAGCCGGAGTGCGGCTGCACGTTGGCGTGCTCGGCGCCGAAGAGTTTCTTGGCGCGTTCGATCGCGAGCGTCTCGACCTTGTCGACGTATTCACAGCCGCCATACCAACGCTTCGCGGGATAACCCTCCGCGTATTTGTTGGTGAGCACGCTGCCCTGTGCTTCCATGACGGCCGGGTAGGTGAAGTTTTCCGAAGCGATCAGCTCGATGTGGCTCTGCTGCCGGTTGAGCTCGGCGGAGATGGCCGAGTGGATCTCGGGATCGAGGGAGGCGAGGGACGAGGCGTTGAGGAGCATGGGTAGAGGAGGGATGGGTCGAAAAGCCGACCGGAAAAAAGGGACGCCAGCCAAAACCGAAATCGTGGCGGCGGAAACCGAAAACTAGGCGCCACGCTCGGCGACGAGCGTCTTAAGTTTTTCGATCAGCGTCGGAATTGCCTCAACCATCTCGTCCCGAGAGGCTTCGTAGGCACGGAGCGGGCCGCCGTAGGGATCGGGGATTTCCTTGTTGCCACGTTGAGGCATGAATTCGCGAAAGAGATACAGGTGCTTCGGCACGGGGTTGGCCTGGTGCCGGATCATCGCCCGGTGCGATTCGGTCATGCACAGGACCACCAGCGCTTCGTCGAGCATCTGCTGCGTGAGCGGGCGGCTGACGTGGTGGGCGACATCAATGCCGACCTTTTTGAGTGCGATGACGGAGTTTTCCGAAACGCGTTCGCCCCCGCGGGCGGCGACGCCGGCAGAGACGACATCAAGTGAACGCAAGGGCTCAGGCTGACCCGCAAGCGCGTGGCGGAGAAGTCCCTCGGCCATCGGGCTGCGGCAGATGTTCGCCGTGCAGACAATCAGGATGGTTGCGCCCATGATAAATGGTGGGGAAGGAACACGATTCCGCAGCCTTTGCAATGCAGGCGGTTGGCTGCGTGAAATTACCGTTCGGTCTTCGCGGGCTGGAGAGCGCGGAAAGCGCGATGCACGTGGACCGCGCGTTGGAGCGCGTAATCGATCAGCGGGCGCTCGGCTGGAGGATTGTCGGAGAGGTTTTCCTCACCCGGATCGAGTTCGGCGAGTTCGCGACGCGTGCCGGAAAATGACGCTTCGTCGTAGCGCGGCTTCGTGGTGTTTTCGCGAATGAGCGCGTCGACGGGCGTGTCGGCTTCGAGTGCGGCGTAGGCCTGCCGTTCGAGATCCGCATCGTTGTCCAACGGGAGATCGGGTTCCGGCTTCAAACCGCTGGGGCCGATCAGCAAGGTGCCGGCGAGCGGCAGCGTATTTGCGAGCGTCTGGCGAATTTCGGTCTGAGTGTCTCGGTTAATCAGGATGATCAACGGAGCGTCTGCGGCGGAGCGAAATTGCAGCCAGCCTGCGAGTGCCGCGCCGATCGCCGGATCGGTTTTGGCAAAGCGCAGATCCAGGACGGCGTCCGATTGCGTCTCATCCGGCAGATCGGCGGGCAGCTCGCGCACACGGATGTAGGCAAGACCTTCGCCCAGATCGCGCGTGAGCGGCGCGGCGCCGCTTACGACGGGCAGAAGGAGCAGAGCGAGCGCCGCGCGAAGTCTCATCCGCGGCGGAGCTGGCGCGCTCCGATGTCGCGCCGGAAATACTTGCTCGTGCACTGGATCGCGTCGCAGACCGCGTAAGCGTCCACGGCGGCATGGCGCAGCGTGGGCGCGAGCGCGGTGATGCCGAGCACGCGGCCGCCATTGGTCGCGAGTTGTCCGGCGGAGGTGCGCTTGGTGCCGGCGTGGATGATTGAAACCGAACTCGGAATCGCGTGCGGCAAATGGATCGGGTCACCTTTCGGATACGAGCCGGGATAGCCCTTGGCGGCGATGACGACGCACAGCGCATGTTCCGGTCGGATGCGAAGCGGGAAACCAGCGAGCTGTCCGCGCGCTGCGGCCCAGAGCAGAGCGAGCACATCGGACTCGATCCGAGGCAGCACGACCTGCGTTTCGGGATCGCCGAAGCGTGTATTGTATTCGAGCACACTCGGCCCTTCGGGCGTGAGCATCAGGCCGATGAAGAGCGTGCCGCGAAACTCGATGCCCTCGTCCGCGATCGCGTTTACCGAGGGCCGCACAATGGTGCGGTCGATTTTCTCCAGGAGCGCGGGTGTGACGACTTCCGCGGGCGAATACGTGCCCATGCCGCCGGTGTTGGGGCCCGTATCATTTTCTCCAATACGCTTGTGGTCCTGCGACGTGGGAAGGATCACGTAGTCGCGACCCGAGACGACGACGAGAATCGAGGTTTCCTCTCCGGTGAGGCAGTCCTCGATCAGAAGGCGGTTGTCGGGACTTCCCGCGTGGAGCGCCAGCAGCTCGCGCACGGCGGCCTCGGCTTCCTCGTGAGTTTGAGCAACCACCACGCCTTTTCCGGCCGCAAGACCGTCGGCCTTGATGACGATCGGAGCCGGACGGCTGCGAACGTAGGCGACCGCCGAAGCTTCATCCGAGAAGAATGCCGCGGGCGCAGTGGGGATCTGATGCTTCAGCAGCAGTTCCTTCGTGAACACTTTCGACGCCTCGAGTCGCGCGCCGTCGGCCTTCGGTCCGTAGGCGGGAATGCCTGCTTCCGCGAGCGCGTCCACGAGTCCCAGCGCGAGCGGCACTTCCGGACCGACGACGACGAACTCGACTTTTTCCCGTTGAGCGAGTGCGACGAGGCCGGGCACATCGTCCGCGGCCACGGAATGGCAGGTCGCGAGATCCTCGATGCCGGCATTGCCCGGTGCGCAGAGCAAACGGGGCGCAGCGGAAGAAGCGCGCAGAGCCAAGATCAAGGCGTGCTCGCGGCCGCCGGAGCCGACGACGAGCACGGAACGGGGGAGAGAGTCGGAAAGCACGGCGGGGGGAAGTAACAAGTGTCAGAGCACCTGCAATTTTTTCCGATAAAAAGATACGACTTCTTCGGGATCGTCGGTGAAGAGAATGTAATCGGCCATCCAGCTCGGAGAGCGCTTGGTATCGATCATGAGTTGCACCTGCTCGCGCAGATCGCCCCAGAAATTCGCGTTGAAAAACACATAGGGCACGCGCGGGCGGATACCGAGTTTCAAATTGCAGAGCTCGATGCCGATTTCCTCGAGCGTGCCGACGCCGCCGACGTTGAAGATGCAAAAATCGGCCGCTTCGAACCACTTTTGACGGAAGTGGCGCGAGGTTTCCTGGAAGGTGTTGAAGAAATCGACGCCCAGCTCCGGCGGTTGCGCCTCGAGCTCGAGGAAGCACGCGCCGGTGAGCGCGCCGTGACCGCGCGCTTGATCGGTGGCGAGGCGCATGACGCCGCCACCGCCGCCGGTGAGCACGCCGATGTTGGGACCGATGAAGCTCGTGAGTTTGTCCACCAACGACGAGATGCGTTGCGTGTCGGCGTCATCGAGGCCGACGGCGGAACCGTAGAAGGCGAGGATCGTGGTCTCCTGAAATTTGCGGGCGAGTTCCTCGCGCACGAAGAAGCCGTGCTCCTTCTTGTAGGTGTGGAGGTAAATGTCCTTCGTGGTCTCGTCATACCAGTAAACCTGGATGCCGATCGCGTGAAACGTATCGAGCCGCGCGTGCGCGTTGCTCGAGAGGAAGTAGCCGTGCGTGCGGGACGCGCGGCGGAAGATGATGCGCTTCAGTTTCACGTCGCCGAGGCGCGTGATGAGCTCCATGTGCTCGAGCAGATCGGGGAAGTAGTCGACGATCAGCGTGTCGCCGCCGTCGGGGGCGTTGTCGAGAGCCTGGATCATCGTGCGGCTGCCGACGGAGGCGTCGCCCGACTCGATCAGTTTCTTGATGTCGTCGTTGCCACGGAGAACCAGGGAGCGGTTCTCCATCGTGGCGCTCTGGCCGCGAACGACGATCTTGGTCTTCGGGCGCGCTTCGCTGGTGTCGCGCGGAGGATTCTCGTCGAGCGAGTGGAAAATATCCGTCGCGGTCGCGAGCAACCGCTGACGTTTGCGCCCGAGCGTTTTCACTTCGGGATCCGTCACCTCGGGCGCGCGGTAAATGTCCAGCGACACGACCGGATTCACCACCGGCTGATCGCCGCTGTTGTAGATCTCGAGCATGACGTTCGTGCCGAAAGTTTTGATCGGGTCCAGCAGGACGGCGCTGGTGTGGATGCCGAAATTGCCCTCGCCCTGATTGAGCACGACGTAGTGCTCTTTCAGATACATCGAACAGCTGGTGAGAATGCCCGAGCTCGGTGGGATCGTGAGCGGCGAGGCGTCGTGCCGAATCTGGACGCGGTCGAGATAGCTGCGGCCGGCATTTCCGCTGACGACGCGCTCGAAGTTATTGCGGAGAAGTTTCGAGCTCAGCGTGTAGCTGACCTGGTGAGGCGTGAGGAACACACGACCGAGGCGATCGATGCTGATCGTATTCGGTAGCTTGATACGGTTCTCCTTGATCGCAGCCCAGATCTCGGCGGTGGAGAGCTTCGCCTCGACGGGCGCAAAGAAGAGGCGGCCGACGGGCGCGCCCGAGCGCAAAAGTTTTTTCCAGTAGGGCGCGTTTGGGAAACTCGTGTCGTAGATGAACGCCTCGGCGTCGAGTTCGACGCGGTTGCCCTCGAGTCGAGGCTGACCGTGGATGATCATCTCGATGCCGATGCGCGCGAGGGAGCTGCGCTCGGAGAACTTCAGCTCGGCGAGGTGCTGCTTGAGAAATTCGAACTCGGCCGGATGACGCGGCCAGAAGGCGAGGGTGAGCGAGACGGAGCGGTCGTCCTTGTTTTTGACGGTGAGGATTTGGCCGTCCTGGCTGGTCCAGAATTGATCGGAATTCATTGCCGGGGAGCGAGTGAGGTGAATTCGGTATGGAGAGACAAGCGGGGAGTAATTGGTTGCATTTGCCCGGAGTGGGTGGCACATCCGAAAACTTTGCGGCACAAACGCGTCGCACCTGTTTCACAATTTCCACCGCTCATGAAATCCCCGTCCTTTCTCTCGCACTGTGTTCTCGCGCTCGGCCTCGTGGCTGCGGCGAATGCCCAAGAGGTTAAACTGAATTTGCCGGCCGATGGTGCGAACCAGGAAGCGGCGGCTCAGGCTCCGAAGTTCACCGAGGCTCAGTTGGTGGAAGAGTTCGGCTGGTTCATGGCCAAGCGCGTGGGCCTGAGCGAACTCGACCTTACGGCCGAGGAGATCCAAGGTCTGCTGCGCGGCGTGGCCGCTGCGGCGGAAGGCAAAGACTCGCCCTTCGAACTCGAGCAAATCGGGCCCTCGATGGATGAGTTCATGATGCGCAAGCAGGCCGCCTACGTGAACAAGCTCAAGCAGCAGGGCGAGGCGGAGTCGGCGGCGCACTTTGCGAAGCTCAAGGAAAACAAGAACGTCGTGGAGACCGCGAGTGGTCTCCGCTACGAGATTCAGAATGCCGGCACGGGCCCGAAGCCGACGCCGAGCGACACCGTGCGCGTGCATTACACCGGCAAGCTGATCAATGGCACCGTGTTCGACAGCTCGGTGGAACGCGGTGAACCGGTCGAATTCAAACTCGACGAAGTCATCCCCGGCTGGACCGAAGGTCTCCAGCACCTCGCCAAGGGTGGCAAGATGACGCTGCACATCCCGTCGAGCCTCGCTTATGGCGAAGACGGCCGCCCGGGAATCCCGCCGGCGTCCACGCTGATCTTCGACGTCGAGTTGCTCGAGATCAACCCGGAGTCCGCGCCGGAAGCGCCGGACGCTGAGTAAGCGCAGCAAATCGTTTTTGACGAAGCCCCGGCCAAACGCCGGGGCTTTTTTATTGCTTGGCCAGCGCAGTCCGCACGTCCGCCACGAAACGCGCGATGCTTCCGGGCTGCGTGGCCCACGAGCACATCAAACGGTAGCCGTCGGAACCGATGAATCGATGAAAACACCAGCGCTGCGAGAGCGTGGTGTAGAGTTGCCCGGGCAGGCGCACGAACACCGCGTTGGCTTCGATGGGGCAGAGAATTTCAAGCGACGGAAACGCACGGAGCGCGTCGGCGAGTTGAGTTGCCATCGCGTTGGCCTGCGCGGCGTGCTTCAGCCATACGTCGTGTTCGAGGATCGCACTCCACTGCGCGGCGGCGAAACGCATCTTTGATGCGAGCTGGCCACCTTGCTTCACGCGGTAGTCGAAGTCGCGCGCGAGCTCGCGGTTGAAAAACACCACGGCCTCGGTCGCGAGTAGGCCGTTTTTCGTGCCGCCGAAACACAGCACGTCGACGCCTGCTTTCCACGTAATGTCGGCCATACTGAAGCCGCGTGCACACAGCGTTGCGGCTGCGTTGGCGAAGCGGGCGCCGTCCATGTGCACGGCGAGACCTGCCCGGCGCGCGAGGGCCGTCAGCGCGCGAAGCTCGTCGGGCGAATAGAGCGTGCCGTGCTCGGTTGCCTGCGTGAGTGACAGCGCGGCGGGACGCGGAAAATGAACGCCGTGTCCGAGATGCAGCGCTGCTTCGACCGCTGCGGGAGTGAGCTTCGCGTCGGGACCATCGACGGAAGAGAGTTTGGCGCCGCCCGAGAAAAATTCGGGCGCACCACACTCGTCGGTTTCGATGTGAGCCTGCGCGTGGCAGATTACGCGGGTGTGCGGTGCGCCGCCGCAGGCGGCGAGCGCGAGGGCGTTGGCTGCGGTGCCATTGAACACGAAGAACACGTCGCACTCGCGTTCGAAGAGCGCGGAAAACTGAGCCTTCGCGCGTGCGGTGAGCGCGTCGTCGCCGTAGCTCGGCACGTGATCGACGTTGGCGGCAGCGAGTGCGGCGGCAGCTTCGGGGCACAGTCCGGCGGCGTTGTCGCTGGCGAACGAGTGATCGAGAGACTCCATGCCCGCACGAAAACAGGGTGTGCTGCTGAAGGCTAAGTTTTTCGCGATTGGCAATCGGGGAGGGAGGGCGTTGCCTCGACGACGGAATGAACGCTGCGGACGTAAACCTCTATCTCGTGGGTTTCATGGGCACCGGCAAAACGACCATCGGTCGGCTGGTCGCGCAGCGCATCGGTTTCACGCTCATCGATTCGGATCAGGAGATCGAGCGCCTGCAGGGAAAATCCATTCCGCAAATTTTCGCGGACGAAGGAGAGCCGGCGTTTCGCGCGATGGAGCGCAAGTTCGTGGAAAGCGGCCATCCGGTCACGCGCGCGGTCGTTTCCTGCGGAGGCGGATTGGCCGTGCAACCGGGTTTGCTCGACGAGTTGAAACGTCGAGGCGTGGTCATCTGCCTGCACGCGAGCATCGAGACGATTCTGGCGCGCACGGAGCGAAACAAGAACCGGCCCCTGCTCGACGTGGAGAACCGCGAGGCACGCGTGCGGGCGCTTTTTGCCCAACGCGAACCGATCTACAAACAAGCGGGCACGGTGCTGCTCACTGACATGCGACCGGTGGCGGATATGGTGGCGCACGTGATCCGCGTGTGGCGTCGTGAAGCCACGGAGTTCGTGCGCGCGCGGTCATGACGTTGGAGGAACGCGAGTCGCTCCGCGCGGAGCTGCGCTCCCTCGGTTTTGACGAGGTGCGGTTTGCGGCGGTGGACGCTCCGCTCGAGCCGCGACTGCAGCAATGGATGGAAGCGGGGATGCATGCCGACATGCACTGGATGGAACGCACGGTCGAGAAACGCCTCGATCCGCGCCTGGTGCTGGACGAGGCGCAGTCGGTGGTGTTGCTCGGCGTGAATTACTGGAGCGAGCAATGGCGGAACCTTGGTGCGAGCGAGACGCCGCGATGGGCACGTTACGCATTGCACGACGATTATCACGACACGATCAAACCGGCGCTCGAACGCGCGGGAAAAATTCTGGAAGCAAAGTGCGGCCTGACCTCGCGCGAATATCGCTACTACGTGGACACCGGTCCTGTGATGGAGCGCGTGTGGGCGGCGCGAGCGGGCGTCGGTTACGCGGGAAAAAACGCGATGCTGATCTCGCGCGAGTTCGGCAACTGGCTGTTTCTCGCCGCAGTGCTTGTGCGCCGCGCCATCCCGCAGGATGAGCCGGTCACGAAGCGGGCCGAAACCGATCCGGCGACGGTGGGCCTGCTGTGCGGAAAATGCACCCGCTGCCTCGACGCCTGCCCGACGAACGCGTTTCCCGCGCCGGGTGTGGTCGATGCGCGGCGCTGCATCTCGTATCAGACGATCGAGAATCGCGGTGTGATTCCGCGGGAGTTGCGACGCGGCATTGGTCAGCGCGTGTATGGCTGCGATGTCTGCGCGGAGGTTTGTCCGTGGAATCGCTTTGCGCAGGAAGGGCGGCGGGTGCTGCTGAACCTGCGCGGTGAGATCGCCGAACTCGGCCTCGGTGAGTTGCTGGCGCTCACGCCGGACTCGTTTGCGCGGATCTTCCGCGGCACCGCGATCAAGCGCGTGAAGCTCGGTGGATTGTTGCGCAACGCCTGTATTGTCGCAGGCAATACAGGAAACGAAAGCCATCTGCCACGTTTGGTGGAGCTGGCGACTGCTCCGTCGCCTCCGCTCGTGCGAGCACATGCCGTGTGGGCGGTCTTTCGCATTGCGGGCGCGGAGCGGGCGAAAGCCTTGCTAGCCGCTGCGTCGGCGACGGAAACCGATCCGCTCGTGCTCGCCGAGTATGCGGCGGAAGCTTAGTCTTTTTTCTCCGAGAACAGCTCCTTCATGCGCGTCACGAAACCCGGTGGTGGGCGAGTGGGGCGCCCGTTGAGGTCGCAGAACGCGTGCGAACTGCGGCCGGTGGCGAGCAGTTCTTCGCCCCGCAGCACCTGGTATTCGATCGCGATCCGCAGTGATGGCGGTTCAGAAATGCGTGCGACGATTGTGAGGGTGTCGTCGTAAACGGCAGGGCGCACGTATTTGGCCGAGACTTCGAGAACCGGAATGCGGTAACCGTCGGCTTCGAGTTGCCGGTAGGGAAAACCTTGCTCGCGTAGGAGCTGCGTGCGGGCGACTTCGAACCACGGCAGATAGTTGGCGTGGTAAACGATCCCCATCATGTCAGTCTCCGCGTAGCGGACGGTGATTTGGGCTCTGGTTTCGATCATGAGTTTTCTTCGAAGGTGTTGAACAACGCCTCGGCCGATTGGCGCCAGTGCGTGCGGGAGGCCCATTCGCGGCCTGCGTCGCCGAGTTTTTTCCGCAGCACCGGATCGAAGAGCAGTTGTTCGAAGGCTGCGGCCAGTTGCGCCGGGCGATGGGGCGGCACGAGCAGTCCGGTCACGCCATCGAGCACGGCTTCGGCGACTCCGCCGACATTGTGGGCGACGACGGGCAGGCCGTGGGCGGACGCTTCGAGATACACGAGACCGAAACCTTCGATGCTGTGGCCGTGATTGACGCTGGTCAGGGCGAAGATGTCGGCGCGCTCATAAATTTCCGGCAGCTCGTCGTCGTTCACATTGCCCAAAAAACGCACGGTGAGATCGGGACTGCGCGCTGCGGTATCGCGCAGCGTGCGTTCGTAGCCGTCTTTGCTCTGTCCGCCGACGATCCAATACTCCAGCCGGCGCTGCACGGACGGCGCCAGCATCTGCAGCGCTTCGAGGGTGGCGAGCTGGCCCTTACGCGGATGGAGCCGGCCGACCGTGAGGATGACGATTTTCTCGCGTTCGCTGATGGGGCGCGCCGGGGCCGGGGCGAAGTCAGTGCGCAGGGCGCCGGGCGTCAGGAAAGCTTTCGGCGCCGCCTCCGGAAAATGGGTTAAAAGCAACTCCTGCGTGTAGTGGGTGAGAGTCGTTACCCCTGTGGCATGGCGAATCAACCGTCGCGCCATGAATCGCCTAAACGGCGAGTGCGCAAAGCGTAGAATTTCGGAACCGTGAAACGTTAGAAGGAGTCGTCTTGGCCGAACCGCGTGGAAAAACTGGACCAGCATCAACCCCAGCATAGGCCCGGGCTCCGGCAGATAGACGATCGCGTGGCGAAGTTGCCGCCGACGTCGGATGAGCTCACCTGCGAGCTTCAGCTGGCACCGCAGATCGTGGGTTCCGCGAAGCGGCAGGCGTCGCACCGGGAAAGGCCAGTTTTTCTCCTCACCCGGAGGAGCGGCTTGAGCCCACACTTCGATCTTCACCCCGAGTTCGGCGGCGGCTTTCGCAATTTCTTCGCTAAAGGTCGCGATGCCCCCCCGCCGCGGAAAGAATTCGTGGGTGATGAGATAAACCGGGGCGGTGCGAGACACCGGGTTGACCGTCGAAGTCATGCGCTCAGGCAAAGATTCACAGGTGAGGTGCGTTCATGCCGCCGGTCTGCAGCGCTGGCAAGTCCAGCCTCGGTGCAACGCGGCCTGGGTGTCGCTTCTTTTCCCGAAATGTGGTCGGTCTCTATCAGAGAACGTAAACCCCGTAGTGGATCGGTGAATACATAGACTGCTCCGAAGGCGGGGCCTTGGGGCGGGGAAATAGGGGTTTACATTGCCGCCAATCGTAACTTAATCGCTGTATCTCAAAATGCCTGAAGCTGCCTCCAATTCTTCTGCGACTAACAAGCCCTTTCCGGTGCTCGCGAAAACGTTTACGCCCGAGGACGAGACGGCGTTGCGGGAGTCCCTGAAACGATGCTCACCCTCCACCTTCGAGGCAGCGGTTCAGTTTCGTAAAACCGGTAATCCTGAACATGTTCCGGCAGTTGTGATTGGAGTGATCGAGCGGTTCGTTGAGCCCGATCTCCGCACCAAACTGAAAGACGCGGACGACGATCTGCGCCTGATCGAAGATCTGGGGATCGATTCTCTCACGATGATGGAGATTGTTATCCTCGTGGAAGAGACGCTGCAGCTCTCGATCAACAACGAGGAGCTTCGCAACCTGCGAACGGTTGGCGATGTGAAGACTTTCATGGACTGCAAGCTCCGTGGCTTGCCGCTCCCGAAACCGACGAAGTTCCTGCCGATCGAGCACATCGGGTCGGTGATGCCGATCCAGCCGCCGTTCCTCTTCTTGAACGAAGCGTCGATCAGCTCGGCTGGCGCCAACGGGAAATACAAGATCACCGGCCAGGAGTTCTTCCTGCAGGGCCATTTTAAGGACAATCCGGTCATGCCCGCCTCAATCATGCTGGAGGCGTTGGGCCAGCTCGCGGTGTTGTATTTGCTTGAGGCTGGCATCTCGGAACCGGGCAAGGCGGTTAATCCGCAGACGATCTTTTTCACGGGCTGCGAAGGCGTCCGTGCGCATCGGGTGTGCAAGCCCGGCGATATCCTGACTCTCTCGATCAAGCCGAAGCGGATGAAGATGCCGCTGGCGGTGTTCGAGGGCGCTATTCGCGTTGGGCAGGAAAAGACCGTGATTGCGGAGGAAATCACGCTCACGTTCGGATTCATGGACGCGCCGGCGACGCCGAGTCCGGAACCGACGGGTAGCGGACCCTCCACGCCGACCGCCCCCGATCTCGCTCCCGATTCGCCTCCGCTAAAAGCGGCTGTGTCGGCTTAAACCGCGACGGTCCTCGCTACCGAGGAATATCACTCCTCACGTGGACCGTTGACCGGCCACACTGATCCGTTTTGCTGACGGCCCGGCCTGCTGCCTCGGGCCGAGCGTTGTCTCTTCATCTCGTATGTCTCGCGTTTTCATCACCGGCCTTGGGTTTGTTACCAGCATCGGAAACGACGCTGCTGCTGTTTCCCAAAGCTTACGTGAGTTGAAGCACGGCTTGGCGCTCTTCGAGCCCTTCGCCTCGCCGGATATTCCGTGCAAAGTGGTCGGCACGGTGAAGGAGTTTGGCACCGATTCGGTCGATCAGGAGGACTGGACGTTTCCCTCGCGCTACAAAATCAAGCGGGAGTTGCTGCGCACGATGGCGCCCAACGGCCTCTTTGCTCATTGCGCGATGATTCAGGCGATCGACGACGCGAAACTCAGCCCGGAGGACATCTCGAATCCTGAGACCGGATTGTATGCCGCGTCTGGCGGCTCACCGATGCTCACGCATTATCACCGGCAACGCCTCGACAAGTTCGGTGTGACGCGTTGCTCGCCCCTCGGCATCGTTTCGTCGATTGTCGGCACGCTGAATTTCAACTTGGTGGCGGCGTTCAAGATTCTCGGCGCGTCCTGCGGATTTTCTTCGGCCTGCGCGTCGTCGGCGCACGCGCTCGGCTATGCTTTCGACGATCTCAAACTCGGCCGTCAGCGCCGCATGTTCGTGGTCGGCGCCGAAGACGGAAACCGAGACGCGATCCTTCCGTTTGCCGGCATGCGCACGCTTTCGTTGCAGGCTGATCCGACCCTCGCGTCGCGACCCTTCGATGCCGCGCGCGACGGTTTTGTCGGCACGGGCGGCGGCGCCGTGCTCGTGCTGGAAACCGAAGAAGAAGTCGCCCGCCGCGGAGTCACTCCGTATTGCGAAGTGCTGGGGTGGGGCCAGGCGTCCGACGGTTACAACGTCGCCATCTCGCACCCCGAGGGCGAAGGTTTGGCGGCCGCGATGAACCGCGCGCTGAAGTCGAGCGGCGTCACGCCCGAGCAGATCGATTACGTCAATGCACACGCGACCTCGACTCTGATTGGCGACGTTTCCGAAGCACGCGCGCTGCGTGCCGTGTTCAAAGACCGCCAACCGCGTGTGAGCAGCACCAAGGCGCTCACCGGCCATGGCCTCTCGTTGGCTGGCGCGATGGAAACGGCGTTTTGTGCGCTCGCGATGAAGGAAGGTTTCACGCCCGGATCGGCTCACATCACGAAACTCGAGCCGGCTTGTGAAGGCCTGAACATCCTGCGCACCACCGAGCCGGTCGCTCCCGAACACGTGCTCAAAAACAGCAGCGGTTTTGGCGGAGCCAATGTCGCCGTGGTGTTGAAGCGCTCTTCGTGAATCGCACGCCAGACAACTTCCGCCGCCGCGCTACGGCGGCTAACTCACGCGAACTCGCGGGTGAGTTCAGCTGAACCATGGCGAAGATCAGAATCCTCGTTCTGACCTCGAGCACTGGCGGCGGACACGACGCACGGGCGGAGGCTTTTGCCGAGTGGTGCTATTACCTGTATCGCGATCAGGTCGATGTGCGCATCGAACGCATGCTCGAGCGCTCCTCGGTCGTGCACCGTTCGGGCGTGGGCCTCTACAACTCCATTCAGCGCGCGGCGCCATGGGTGCATAAGGTCTTCTATGCCGTCGTCGAGGGGCTCAGCTTCCTGAATCGGCGCACGGTTACGATCGGACGAGGCTACTACACGCAGGTGCTGCGTGAATATCGACCGCACCTGATCTTCAGTGTGCACGACTGCCTGAACCGCGGTTATTTCCAACTCGCGCGCAGCATTCTGGGTGCGGACCAGGTTCGCTGCGCCACGTATTGCGGCGAGTTTTCCGGCGGCTGGGGCTATTCGCGAAACTGGATCGAGCCGACGGTCGATCTCTACATATCGCGCACGACCACGGCGCGCGATTACTCGATTCGTCACGGCATTCCTCCCGAGCGTGCGAGCGTGCGCGGTTCGTTCATGTCCCCTCGCGCGCGTCTGCAGACGCTCACGCCGGAGGAGAAACACCTCTTCATGACCAAACATCTCGGTCTGAAGCCAGGCGTGTTCACCGTGTTTCTCGCGACGGGCGGCAACGGCGCGCACAATCACTTCGATTTGCTTCCTGCGCTCACGCGCCACGCGAGCCGGCTGCAGGTCATCATCATCTGCGGCAAGAATCGCGAATCGTATCGCGATCTCCTGCGCTGGCGCAGCGCGCATCCCGAGCTCACCTGCTACATCGAAGGCTATTCGGAGATCGTGCATCTGCTCATGCAGGTGAGCGACGTCATCGTGACGCGCGGCGGCACGACCACGTGCGCCAAGGCGCTCTATTTCGAGTGCCCCATCATCTTCAACGCGTTTGGTGGCATCATGCCGCAGGAGATGCTTACGTGGAAATATTTCCGCAACGCGGGTTCGCCAAAGATCGAGAGCGCGGCCGAATTCGCCCACATCATCGACGGATGGATGAAGAACCCTTCGCTCTATGAGGAAGCGCGCAGGAAATTCGCGCGGATGCGTTCGAAGGATGACTGCACGCAGGTGATCGATGATTTGGTGCGGCTCGCCAACGAAGTGGCGGGAGAGACGCTGGCGCGCGCGCCGTTTCCACCCGCTGAGTCGGTGGCGACCATCCCCGGCGCGCACCTCGCTTGAGCGCGTGCGGACACACCGCACTTGCCGGTTTGGAGAGCGGCCTCATGCTGGCGCGACCTTGCCCGACGTAGCACCTGTCATCGCTTACCTGTTCACCACGTTTCCGAAAAACACGGAAACATTTCTCCAGCGGGAGATCGTTGCGATGAAGGCGCACGGGCAGCCGATGCGGCTCTATTCGCTGTGGGGTGGCACGACGTCGTTTCGCGGGATTCCTGTGCGTCGCTTCAACAAGTGGCGCCTGTTGACGCTGTTTTGGCTGATCCCCTACGAATCGTGGCGCCGCCCCGAAGTGCTGCGCGAATTGTTGCGCGGTCTCTTCACCCGCCGCGCACCCTCGTGGCTGAATTTCTGGGAAAACATGCTGGGTGCGGGCTTCGCCTGTGTTTTCGCGCGCGAGTTTCGCCGTGATCCGCCGGCCTTGATTCACGCGGCGTGGGGCGGGGCGCCCGCGACTGCGGCGTGGTTGCTCTCGCGCATCGACGGACATCATTACAGCGCGGCCGCGCACGCCTACGACATTTACGAGCACGGCGGTGACTGGTGGCTCATGGAGAAACTCACGCCGGCGAAGTTCATCCACACGTCCACCGAGATGGGACGCGCGACCTTGCTCGAGCGCGGGCTCGCTCCTGATCGGGTCGTTTGCATCCGGCGCGGACTCGATCGGCTTCCTGGGTTTAAGCCGCTGCGGCGCGATCGTCGTCCGCTGCGACTGGTCTGCGTCGCACGGCTCGTCGAGAAGAAGGGACTCGACCGTCAGATGAAGATCTACGCCGCGCTCGCCGCCGCCGGAGTCGATTTCCAGGCGCACGTGATCGGTGAGGGACCTTTGCGGGAAAATCTCGAAGTCATGGTCGCACAGCTCGGCATCGGAAATCAGGTGACGTTCACCGGGCACCTGCCGCAGCACGAAGTGTGGGCTCATCTCGAATGGGCCGATGTGCTGCTGCACACCGGCGTGATTGCGCCGAGCGGCGATCGCGATGGTTTGCCCAACGTGATTCCCGAGGCGATGTCGATCGGCACACTTGTGGTCACGTCCGCTGCCGCCGCGACGACCGAGGCGATTTCGCACGACACCACCGGGCTCGTCGCTGACGTGGATAAACCCGACGAGTGGGTTGCGGCGCTCACGCTCATCGGGCGCGACGATGCCACCGCCGAGCGCTTGCGCGTTGCCGCGCGCGCCTGGGTCGAACAGAACTTCGACGCGCATCGCAACGCCGAGCGCCTTCGTGCCTGCTTCCAACAAGCGCTGACCTCATGATCTGGTTCGATCACACCAAAGCCCGTGCCGCGCGTCACAAATCCGGTTTGATGCGCGTCTCGGCTCGTCTCGCCGAGGAGTTGGGCGACGACGCGCGACTGGCCCCCTGGACGGACGTGCAACGTCACGCGACCGCGAGCGATTGGTTTGTGACGGCTGAGCTTTTCAGCGAGGAGGAGCGTCCCGGCTTCCGTGCGTTTCTCGAATCGCGCCGATGCCGCACCGCGGCGATTTTTCACGACGCGATTCCGCTGCGCTATCCCGAGATCTCGTGGCCGCAGAGCGTCGCGCGACATCCCGACTACATGAAAACCCTGCATCGCTTCGACCGCGTTTGGGCCGTGTCGGAAGCGAGCGCACGGGATCTGCGCGACTACTGGCGATGGCTCGGCGTGTCGCCGATGCCGGAAGTATCCGTGCTGCGGCTGGGCAGTGATTTCGATCGTGAACCGCGGGTTGCCGCTGCTGCGACGGCGCCCGCGCCGGTGCTCTTGAGCGTGGGCATTGTCGAACCGCGGAAAAATCAGACGCTGCTGCTCGACGCGTGCGCCGCACTCTGGTGCGAGGGACTCTCGTTCGAGTTGCATTTCGTCGGACGCGTGAATCCGCACTTCGGCAAACCGATCGTGCGCGCGATCAAGCAGGCGCGCCGCGAGTTTCCCGGACTGCATTTCCACGAAGCGGCCGACGATCGCACACTCGCGAAACTCTATCGTCGCGCGCGCGCGACACTTTTCCCCACGATCGCGGAAGGTTGCGGCCTGCCGTTGCTCGAATCGCTCTGGCGCGGCGTGCCGTGCGTGTGCAGCGATCTGCCAGTGTTGCAGGAAAACGCCGCGGACGGCGGTTGCGTGAGCGTGGCTCTCAACGATCGCGACGCGTGGTCGGCGGCGATTCGGCGCGTGCTGGCCGATGACGCGCACTGGCGTTCGCTCGCGGAGAAAGCCGCTTCGCGCTCGCTGCCGACGTGGGCCGACACCGCGCGCGCGTTGCGCGACGGTTTGGGCGGAGCGTAACTCAGAGACGCTTCACCGCGTAGGCGAGGGCGTCGGCGATCTTCTCGAGTTGCTCGTCGGTGTGGCTGGCAGACACCGCGGTGCGGATGAGATCCTTGCCGGCAGGCACGGCGGGGGCGATCGACATAACGGTGAACACGCCTTTCTCCATCAGCGCCCGCCAGAACGGATAAACGCGTTCCTTCGAGCCGAGCACGATCGGGATCGCCGGCGTTTCGCTGCCCCACGTGTCGAGATTCAGCGACTTCAGGATCGCGCGATATTTCCGCGTGTTGTCCCACAGACGCTCCAGGTGCTCGGGCTCGGTCTGCATCACTTCGAGCGAAGCCTGTGCGACCGCGGCCTGTGCGGGACTGATCGCCGCGCTGAAAATTGTCTGCTTCGAGTGGGAGCGCAGATAGTCGATCACCTCGCGCGATGCGGCGACGAAGCCGCCGGTGCTCGAAAGCGATTTCGAGAGGCTGCCGCAGATCACGTCCACTTTGTCGTTGAGTCCGAAATGATCCACCGTGCCGCGGCCCTGTTTGCCGAGGACGCCGAAACCGTGTGCGTCGTCGACCACACTGAAACACGCGTTGCGGTCGGCAATCTCGATCAGCTCCGGCATGCGCGCGATGTGGCCTTCCATCGAGTAGACACCCTCGATCACCAGCATCTTCGGCGCGTCCGAGGCGGTTGCTGCCACGACCTCGCGAAAATCGTCGGGGTTGTTGTGCGAAAAACGTTCCACGGTCGCGTGCGACAGCCGGATGCCGTCCCACAGGCAGGAGTGGATGTTTTTGTCGGCGTAGATGACGTCGCCCTTCTGCGCAAACGACGAGACACTCGCCAGCCCCGACAGATAACCAGCCGAGTGGATGTGGCACGCTTCGCGATTCAGGAAGGCCGCGAGCCGCTCTTCCAATTCGATGTGGTAACGCCGCGAACCGTTGGACGTGCGCGCGCCGGTCGTGCTCGTGCCCCATTTGTCGAGCGCCTTGCGCGCAGCCTCGATCACTTTCGGATGAAACGACAGTCCGAGGTAGTCGTTGCTCGCGAGCATGACCATCTGCTTGCCGTCGAGCGTCACGGTCGTGCCCTGCTGCGCCTCCATCGCATGGTAATACGGCGCGTATTTCAGCCGCATCTGGGTCGCGTAATCGTCGCGGCAGCGAGCAACGATCCGTTTACGTTCCTTATTGAAAAATGAAAGCGCCATGAGCGCGCGGACGGTAGGTTCCACGCCTAAGGCGTGGCAAATCGAATCCTGAGCGCGCCGCACCAGAGCGCGACGTCGTCCGCACTCAGGCATGGATCGGTGCGGACGTTGGCACGACGTGGTGCGCACCTTGTCGCGACTGTGTTCGCACTTTGTCCCGACCGTGTGCGCACCTTGGCTCGACTCGAGCCACACTTCGTCCCGACTCACGCCAGGAGGCGGCGGAGGTAATCGGCGTAGGCGGAGCGGCCGTGGCGTTTGATCGCTTCCTCGAGCGCGGTGCGGTCGATCCAACCGTGATCGTAAGCGATTTCCTCGAGGCAGGCCATCTTGAGGCCGGTGCGATTCTCGAGGACGTGCACGAACTGCGCGGCTTCCATGAGCGAGTTGTGCGTGCCGGTGTCGAGCCATGCGGTGCCGCGGCCGAGGCGTTCGACGTGGAGTTTGCCCGCTTCGAGATAACAGCGGTTGAGGTCCATGATCTCGAGTTCGCCGCGCGCGGAGGGCTTGAGCGTGCGCGCGAATTTCACGGCGTCTTCGTCGTAGAAATAAAGGCCGGTGACCGCGTAGTTGGATTTTGGATGCGCGGGTTTTTCCTCGAGCGAGAGCACGTTGCCGCTGTCGTCGAATTCGACGACGCCGTAGCGCTCGGGATTGGCCACATGGTAAGTGAAAATGGTCGCGGCATCGTGGCGCGCATTGGCGGCGGCGACGGCATCGAGGAAGGTTTGGCCGTGGAAAAGGTTGTCGCCGAGAATGAGAACCGAGGGCTCGCGATTGAGGAAACCGGCGTCCTCCGCGATCGCGAAGGCTTGCGCGAGACCTTCGGGCTGCGGTTGCGCGGCGTAGCTGAAACGCACGCCGAACCAGGAGCCGTCGCCGAGGAGTCGCTGGAAGAGGGGGAGATCGTCCGGCGTGGAAATGATGAGAATCTCGCGGATGCCCGCGGAAAACAGCACGGAGAGCGGGTAGTAGATGAGCGGTTTGTCGTAAACCGGCATCAACTGTTTGGATACAGCGATGGTGAGGGGGAAGAGCCGCGTGCCGCTGCCGCCGGCGAGGACGATGCCTTTGCGTGTTTTCATTCGGGCGGGAGCTGGCCGGTGCCGAGACGTTGACTGGCGTGGCGCGCAGCCATCACAGCGCGCGTCCATTCCGGATGCGAAAGATACCAGTCGATCGTGGCGTCGAGTCCGGCTCTGAGTGGGTGCGACGGGCGCCAGCCGAGCTCGGAGGAAATCTTCGTTGGATCGAGCGCGTAGCGGCGATCGTGACCAGGACGATCCGCAACGTGCACGAGCTGCGACGCGTAGCGGCGTGCGCTGTCGAGCGGACGCTTCTGGTCGAGCAGCTCGCAGAGGAGCTGGAGCAACTCGAGATTGGTGAGCGCGTCGCGCGAGCTGATCGTGTAGCTTTCGCCCGGCCGCCCCGACTCGAGCACGCGGATCACCGCATCGGCGTGATCGGCGACGTGCAGCCACTCGCGAATCTGGAGACCATTGCCGTAAACGGGGATGTCTTTTCCCTCGATCGCGCGGTGGAGGGCGAGCGGGATGAGTTTTTCGGGAAGCTGGCGCGGGCCGTAGTTGTTGCAGCAATACGTGATCAACACCGGCAAACCGTAGGTGTGGCCGTAGGCGCGCACGAGGTGGTCGGCGGCGGCTTTGCTTGCGGCGTAGGGCGAGCGCGGCGCATAAGCCGAAGTCTCGGTGGCAGGCGGAACGCCGGCGGGAAGATCGCCAAAAACCTCGTCGGTCGACACGTGAAGAAAACGAAACGAACCCGCGCGGCCGGTCGCAGCCCAGTGACGTCGCGCGGCGGAGAGGAGGCGCTCGGTGCCGACGATGTTGGTGCGGATAAACGGCGCGGGCGAATCGATCGAGCGATCGACGTGCGACTCGGCGGCGAAGTTCACGATCGCACCGATCTCATGCCGCGCGAGAAGTTCGCTCACGAGCGCTTCGTCGCCGATGTCGCCTTGCACGAAAACGTGGCGCGGATTGTCGGCGAAGCTCGCGAGATTGGCTTGGTGTCCCGCGTAGGTGAGCAGATCGAGATTCACGACACGGTCGCGCGCATCGGCACCCGGGCGCCGCAGCCATCGTTCGATAAAGTGGCTTCCGATGAAACCGCAGCCGCCTGTGACGAGGAGATTCATGGAGGAGCGGAAGCGAGCAGCGGTGGGCGAGCGCGACTCAGCGACGGTGATAGTCGCCGCGGCTGAAGTATTTCTCGAGCCAGACGTAAGCGCAGATGAAGAAGTAGCGGCTGCCCATTTCCTTGATCTTGAGTTTGGCGGTTCCGTAGCGGCGGTTCGTCCACGAGATGGGAATCGTGGAAAAACTGTAGCCGCGGACGATCGCCTTCAACGGTAGCTCGACCGTGAGATTGAAGTGAGGTGCCAAAAACGGCCGGCAACCCTCGAGCGTGGTGCGGCGGTAGGCTTTGAAGGCGTTGGTCGTGTCGTTGAGCGAGATGCGGAAGCCGACGCGCACGAGGAAATTCGCGATACGGTTGAGGAAGAGCTTCACCTTCGGGTAATCGATCACGACCGAGCCCTGCATAAAGCGACTGCCGAACGCGCAATCGTAGCCTTCGTTGAGCAACTCCCAGTAATGCACCGCGTCCTGCGGTGAGTCCGAAGCGTCGGCCATCATGATCACGACTGCGTCGCCGCGGCTCGCTTCGATGCCGCAGATCACCGCGCGACCGAAGCCGTGCAGCCCGATGTTTTGCACGGGCGCGAGCGTGGGGATCTGCGCGCGGAGTTTCTGGAGCAGTTCCCACGTGCCGTCGGTGCTGCCGTCATCCACGACGACGATCTCGTGCGGGACATTGTTCGCGAGCATGGTGCGATGAATCGAGTCGAGCGTGCCGGGGAGCGACTCGACCTCGTCGCGAGCGGGGATGACGATGGAGTAGAGTTGAAGCGGGATGGGCGTGGACATGGGGAACGTCAGGCACCGGAGAGCGCGAGCCAGTCGGGGTGGAGTGCGGCGTGCTCGGCGATTTCCTCGAGAATCTGGTCGCGCGTGATGGTCGGTTTCCAGCCCCAGCGGGCCGTCGCGCGCGAGTGATCGAGCACCAGCCATGGCACGTCGAAACGCCGAGGCGCGAGATCCGCCGCGACGGGATGGGCGCCGAAACGCGCATCGCACCACGCGGTGAGTTGGCGCAACGAGATCGCGGACGCGGCTCCGCCGGAGACGTTGACCAGACGATCCTCCGTCGAGACGTCGCCTGCAGCCATCTGCGTCTTGAGTAGCGGCACGAGATCGCGCGGATGCAGACAGTCGCGCACCTGGTGGCCGGTGCCTTGGAAACCGATGTATTTCAGCGGACGGCGGCGCATGTGCGAGTTGATCCAGAAACTGAAGATGCCTTGGTCGGGACGACCGAACTGGCCCGCGCCGGCGAGCACGCCGCAACGGTTGACGAACACGCGCAGGTTGAGGCTGGCCGCGTATTCGAGCGCGACGACTTCCGAGGCGAGCTTGGTGGCGCCATACAGCGAGATCGGCGTGCTGGCGGAAAATTCTTCGCGCACGCCGAGCGGAGAAACGCCGGCGGGGTGCGATGCCGACGCGTCGAGCGCGAACGCGTCGTCATTCTCGGTGAGTTGCAGGCGCGCGAGTGCCTCGATCGAATAGACGCGACTCGTGCTGAGCAGAATCATGCCCGCGCCATGGCGGTGGCAGTAATCGAGAAGATTGAGCGTGCCGCCGAGATTGTGTTCGGTGAGTTGGCGGGCTGCGGCGGGACTGTCGATGCCGGCCAGCACGCTCGGATTGGCGGCCGCATCGAGCACCCAATCGACGCGCGGAAGCACATCCAGGTCGGAGGTGCTGCGCACGTCGCCATGGATCACTTTTACGCCGAGCTTCTCGAGCGGCGCGCGGTTGGTCTCGCCGCCTTGGCGGCTGAAGTTATCGAGAACGATGAGCTGTAGTCCCGGCGTCGACTCAAGCAGTGACTTCGCGAGCGTGCTGCCAACGAAGCCGCAGCCGCCGGTGAGGAGAAGTTTCATTCAGCCCGCAACATACGGACGCAAGTTCGCGGCGGAAGGCGAAACTTGAGTGCGAAGTTGCACCGTCGACTTATTCGTCGTCCGGCCCCTCGTCGATGTCGGCATCATCGAAACTGGAATCGTCGTCATCCGCGTCATCAACGGAGTTGGAGTAGTCCACGCCGGTCGGCTGGTCGTTGACGTTGATCCCGCGGCGCTGCGCGTCGCGACGCGCAGCTTGGTAAGCAGCGCGTTGGCGTTGGCCGATATCGAGTAGATCGCTGACGAGCATGCGGGCTTCATACTCCTCTTCGTCCTCCGCGGTGAGATCGGGGTCGTCCGTGTCTTCCTCGTCGTCCGAAGCGTCGTCGGTGTCCGCCGCGTCTTCTTCGTCGGTCGAGTCCTCCGTGTCGTCCTGCTCTTCGACTTCGCTGGCCTCGTCGTCGGAATCGTCGGGCTCCGCGACATCGTGCTCTTCCTCTGCGTCGTCTGCATCGGAATCGTCGGAGAAATCCTCCTCCTCGTCGGGATCAACCGGCTCCATGGCGTCGCGACGTGGACGCCCCGTCGGTTCGGGGGCCCTTGAACGGCTGGCGGCGGTGGGCCGGCGAAGTTGCAACGTGTGAGCGCGGCCATCGGCGACGATGACGGCCTGCTCGAGCACCGGGTTGTAGGATTGCGCGGTGATGCCGTTGATCGTGCTGCCGATCGGAATCCACACGCTGTGCCGGTCCGTGCTCCGGTGGATACTGATGAGAGTGGTGGTGCCTTGATCGACGGCACCGACAAAGGTGAAGGCGGCGTTTTCCCGCACGGCCGTGGACCGGGCGGCCTCGCCTTTGGGAAGAAACGGCGACTCTTCCGGCAACGGCTGATTCGCCCAGCCGAACGAGAGGCTCAGCAGGATGGCGAGCGACCAGACGAGACCGAAGCGAAACTTCATCACTTTTGTGCGTTGCGCTGCTGCCATGCGCGCACGATCTGCTCAATCGTGCTTTCTAGCGACTGCGTGATGTCCCACTTGGGGTAGTGCGCCTTCATTTTCCGCAGGTCGGAGTAGTAGCAGATGTGGTCGCCGATGCGGTTTTGATCGACGTAGGAAAACACCTGGGCGCGGCCGGTGAATTTCTCGGTGATCTTGAACGCCTCGAGGATCGAGACGCTGTTGTCGCGCCCGCCGCCGAGGTTGTAAACCTCGCCTGCGCGAGGCGACTCGACGAAAGCAGCCATGAAGCGCGCGACGTCGAGCGAGTGGATGTTGTCGCGCACCTGCTTTCCCTTGTATCCAAAAATCTTATACTCGCGGCCCTCGAGGTTGCATTTCACGAGGTAGGAGAGGAAGCCGTGAAGTTCGACGCCGGAGTGGTTGGGTCCGGTGAGGCAGCCGCCGCGCAGGCAGCAGGTGGGGAGGCCGAAGTAGCGTCCGTATTCCTGCACCATGACGTCGGCCGCGACCTTGGAGGCACCGAAAAGCGAATGCTTCGACTGGTCGATCGTGAACGTTTCGGCGATGCCATGTTCGTAGGCCGGATCGGCGTAGTCCCAGCGGGTGTCGAGTTCCTTGAGCGAAATGCGATTGGGTGCGTCGCCGTAGACCTTGTTCGTGCTCATGTGCACGAACGGTGTCTCGGGGGCCGCCTGACGCACGGCTTCGAGGAGATTGAGCGTGCCGACCGCGTTGGTGTCGAAGTCGTCGAAAGGAATCGCGGCCGCCCGGTCGTGGCTCGGTTGCGCCGCGGTGTGGACGACATAGTCGGGCCGCACGCGTTTGATCAGATCGAGGACGCCAGCGCGATCGCGGATGTCGAGTTCATGGTGCACGAAGCCCGGAAGGTCGCGGGCGAGTCGGTGCTGGTTCCAACGAGTGTCTCCTTGCGGGCCGAAAAACACCGCTCGTTGATTGTTGTCCACGCCGTGCACGATGCAGCCCAGTTCGCGGGCGAAGTAGGTGCAGACCTCGGAGCCGATCAGGCCGGACGAGCCGGTAACGAGAAGAGTTTTAGCCATAGAGTGAAGCGGGTTGGGGGGTGAGGAAATTGCAACTCCGCCCGCTGACGAGGCGATTCTGACTGACAGGGGAGGTCGCCGTTCCGACCCGCTCGCGCATTTCCGCGTGAGCTCAACACAAACTAATAGTCGTGCGCCGACGCTTGTGCCAATGGACTGAGTTTACGCGGTCGCACCTCCGTGAAATGTCGCTGCGGCGTCGCCTTTGAGAGGGGCGGGCACGCTTCGTCGTGATTAGTTCGCATGACAATGTCGGTGAACGCTCATCATATTTTGCGGACAAAAAATGCGGTTTCCTAATTTTTCGTTTACAACCCAAACCGCCGACTCTTCTTTCGGCGCGACTTTCACCACACACACACCCTTTGACGCCGTGAGTCACGATCCATCGCGAAAGCGTTTCCTCGCTAAATTGATCGGCTTGGTTGCCGTAGCCGGTTTTGCCCCGCGGGCCTTGGCCCGCTCGGCTGCGTCGACCCGTGCGTCGGTGCCGGTTTCGCCAGCCTCCACGGTTACGCTTCGTCCCGATTCGCGCGCCGTCTCCCGTCGGCCGGACTCGGTCTAATTTCCGCCCCGTAACCGGAGAACCTCTGGCTCATGTCGAAACTATTTCCGCAATCGGCCAACAAGCTCCCGCTGCAGATCGTAATCTACCTCTGCGTCCTCGCGGGACTCGCCACTGCGGGCGTCACATACTATATGACGCCCGAATATACTCGGGTCGGCTACGCGCCGGTCCAGCCCGTGCCCTACAGCCACGCGTTGCACGTGGGGCAGCTCGGCCTCGATTGCCGCTATTGCCATAGCAACGTCGACAAGTCCGGCTTCGCGAATCTTCCGACGGCGCAGACCTGCATGAACTGCCACAATCAGGTCAAGAAGGACAGCCCCGCGCTGGCGGTCGTGCGCAAGAGCTACGAGACCGGCGAACCTGTGCCGTGGGTGCAGATCCACTCGGTGCCGGATTTCGTGTTCTTCAATCACGCCGTGCACGTGAACCGTGGCGTCAGTTGCGTCGAGTGTCACGGCAAGGTGAATGAGATGGAGGTCGTCTCTCACGAGAAGTCGATGAGCATGGGCTTCTGCCTCGAGTGCCATCGCAACCCCGCCACGCGCGTGCGTGAGCCGAACGATATCTTCAATCTGAACTCTCCGACCATCGCCGACAAGGCGGGTCTCCAAGCCGGGCAGAAGTTCGTGCACGATTGGAAAATCAATCCTCCGCAAAGCTGCACCGGTTGCCACCGATGAAACGCAAATTTGAACATCCCGCTCCTTCCCTGACCGGTCCGAAATACTGGCGCAGCCTCGACGAACTCACCGCCACGCCTGGCTTCCAGGCGCAGATGCAGCGTGAGTTCCCCGAAGGAGCCTCGGAGCTCAACGGGGTCGATCGTCGTCAGTTCCTCAAGATCATGGCGGCGTCGTTCGCGCTCGGCGGACTCGGTCTCGCCGGCTGCCGTCGTCCGGAAAAACACATCCTGCCGTATGGCCGTTCGGTCGAGCAGGTGATCCAGGGTCTTCCGCTTTATTTTGCGACGGCGATGCCGTTGCGCGGCTCGGCAATTCCGCTGCTCGCGGAAACGCATCAGGGCCGTCCGACCAAGCTCGAGGGTAACCCGTCCTACGCGCCCCACGGTGGCGCGAGCTCGCTGCACGCCCAAGCTTCGGTGCTCGATCTCTACGATCCCGAGCGCGCCACCGCCCACATGCGCGGCGACAAGCAGCTCGACGTCGCTTCGGTCAACGAACTCCTCGCCAAGATCGGCCGTGATGCGGCCGCGAATGGTGGCGCGGGTCTCGCTTTCCTCGCCGAGCAATCCAGCTCGCCGACGCGTGCTCGTCTGGTTGCGCAACTGCGCCGCCAGTTCCCGCAGGCTACGTGGGCCGAGTATGAACCGGTGGCCGACCAGCCGCCGGCCGAGGCCGCGCGTGCGGCTTTTGGCGAAGATGTGAAGCCGGTCTACCGCTTCGCGAAGGCGGCGCGTATCCTTTCTTTGGATGCGGACTTCCTCCACAGCGAGTCCGGCAGCCTCTATTTTGCCCGCGAGTTCTCGAAGGCTCGTCGCGTCAATTCCAAGGAAGACGCCGAGCGGATGAACCGCCTCTATGTTGCCGAGAGCGGTTTCACGCTCACCGGCAGCATGGCCGACCACCGCCTCCGCGTGGCGAGCAGCCACATCCTGGCGCTGGCCGCCGCGATCGCGGTGAAGATCACCGGCAACAACACGCTCGCGCCCCTCGCGCAGGGACTCGACGTCAAGCAGGAGTGGATTGATGAGTGCGCGGCTGATCTCGCCGCTCACAAGGGCGCCAGCCTCGTTGTCGCGGGTGCCCATCAGCCTGCTCAGGTGCACGCGATCGCGTATGCGATCAACGCCGCGCTGGGTAACATCGGGTCGACCGTGGACTTTGTCCGCATCGAACCGAACCAGAGTGCGAACCTCGCCGACCTCGCCAACGCCGTCCGTGGCGGCTCGGTGCAGACGCTCGTCATCCTCGGCGGCAATCCGGTTTACAACGCTCCGGCCGATCTCGACTGGGCGTCGCTGCAGAAGTCGGTTTCGAACGTCGTCCGTCTCGGTTACCGCGCGGATGAAACCGCGGCGCTCGCGGGCGTGAACCTCGCCTCGGCGCACTATCTCGAATCGTGGGGCGATGCCCGCACGGTGGACGGCACGATCCTGCCGATCCAGCCGATGATTCTCCCGCTCTTCGGCGGTCTCACCGAGATCGAAGTGCTTGCGCGCATCCTCGGTGTGCAGAATCCCGATCCGCACGCGCTGGTGTTTGCCACGATCAGCGAGATCGTCGGCGCCTCGGGCGCGACGGCGGAGAAGGCGTTCCAACAGTTCCTCCACGACGGTCTGCTGGCCAACTCGGCTTACCCGACCGTCACGGTGCGCTACAGCTTCGCCAATGTGGCGTCGCTGTTCGCCAACGCTCCCCGTTTCCAAGCGCTTTCGAGCCAGAACCTCGAAGTGCGTTTCATCGCCGACTACAAGCTCGACGACGGGCGCTTCTCGAACAACGGCTGGCTCCAGGAGCTGCCCGATCCGATCACGAAGATCTCGTGGGACAACGCGATCCTCGTCAGCCCGCGCCTCGGCAAGGAACTCGGCATCGAGCCGAAGGGTTCCGTGCTTCAGGTCGCGCGCAAGGAAGAGAACGAATTCGAGATCGGTAAGGAAAACGCCCCGATCTTCGAGCTGACCGTCAACGGTCGCACCGTGCGCGGTCCCGTGCACATCCAGCCGGGTCTCTCCAATTACACGGTTGTCGTCGCCCTTGGCTACGGCCGCACGGCTTCCGGCAGCGTCGGCAATGGCGCTGGCTTCAATGCCTACGCGCTTCGCACGTCGTCCGCTCCGCACTTCGTCACCGGCGGTTCGCTCAAGAACACTGGCGATCGCATGCTCCTCGCCAACACGCAGGAGCACTGGTCGATGGAAGGCCGCGACATTATTCGCGAGGCCAACGCGCTCGGCGAAAACTCTTACTACGAGAATCCGGGTTACGTGAAGTCGGTGGGCATGGAGTCCCACAGCCCGTCGATCCTCGGCGAACACACCGGCGAGAAGATGACCCCCGCGGAGCGCGCTTCGAAGCTCCCGCGCGGGAACTCGCTCTACAAGACGCCGGACTTCACCGGGGCCCACCAGTGGGGCATGTCGATCGATCTCAACACGTGCATCGGCTGCAACGCCTGCGTGATCGCGTGTCAGGCCGAGAACAACATCCCGATCGTCGGCAAGGACCAGGTCCTCCGCGGTCGTGAGATGCACTGGATCCGGTTGGATCGTTACTATTCCGATGGCAACATCGACGCGGCGGCGTTCGGCGGCGAAGGCAACAAGCAGTTGCCCGAGGACCCGCAGGTTTCGCTGCAGCCGATGGCTTGCGTGCAGTGCGAACTCGCCCCGTGCGAAACCGTGTGCCCCGTCAACGCGACGGTGCACGACGACGAAGGCCTCAATGCGATGGCCTACAACCGCTGCATCGGCACCCGTTATTGCGCGAACAACTGCCCGTATAAGGTGCGGCGCTTTAATTTCTTCGATTGGAACGAGCGCCAGCTCGACAGTCTCTACATGGGTCCTGCCGGTCCGCACGGCATGCCCGAGCTCGTGAAGATGGTGAAGAACCCCGAGGTCTCGGTGCGCATGCGCGGCGTGATGGAGAAGTGCACCTACTGCGTGCAACGCATCCAGAACGGCAAGATTCAGCACAAGGTCGCGGCCGCCAAGGCCGGTCGCCACGACGACATCGTGGTGCCGGATGGCGCGATCAAGACCGCCTGCCAGCAGGTGTGCCCGGTCGAGGCGATCGTGTTCGGCAACATTCTCGATCCGCAGAGCGCGGTCTCGAAGGCGAAGGCCCGCGAGCAGGAGTATCAGGTGCTTGGATACCTGAACACCCGCCCGCGCACCACCTACGCCGGCAAGCTGCGCAACCCGAATCCGCGCATGCCCGACTACAATTCGCTGCCGCTCAGCCGCGTCGAATACGAGCGCAAGAACCATCCCGCCACCCACGGTCACGACGACCACGGGGCGGGGGAGCACAAGGGCCACGGCTCGATCGACGCTCTCAAACGTTTCGGAGGACTTAGCTAATGGCTCACGGACATCATGCGGCCGCTGCGCCGGCGATTCTCAATGAGGTCAAGCCGGCCGTGCTGCCGCGCGCGACGCTCGTCGAGCACAACCGCGACTTCGCGTGGATCACCGAAAAGATCTGCGGCATCATCGAGGGCAAGACGCCCACGTGGTGGTGGGTCTGCTTCATCCTCGCGTGCTTCGTCGCGTCCTTCACGGTCGCGGGTATCACCTACCTCGTCGCCACGGGCGTCGGCGTGTGGGGCCACGCGAATCCGGTCAACTGGGCGTGGGACATCGTCAACTTCGTGTTCTGGATCGGTATCGGCCACGCCGGCACCCTGATCTCCGCGATTTTGTGCCTGCTGCGCCAGAAATGGCGCACATCGATCAATCGCGCCGCCGAGGCCATGACGATCTTCGCGGTGGTTTGCGCCGCGATCTTCCCGGTCTTCCACGTCGGTCGCGTGTGGTATGCGTGGTATCTGTTCCCGATCCCGAACTCCAACTGGATCTGGCAGAACTTCCGCTCGCCGCTCGAGTGGGACGTGTTCGCGGTTTCCACCTACGGCACCGTTTCCGTGCTCTTCTGGTATGTCGGTCTGATCCCTGACCTCGCGGTGCTCCGCGATCGCTTCTACGCCGCGGGCAACAAGCTCCGCTCGTTCCTCTACGGCCTGTTCGCGATGGGCTGGCGCGGTTCCAACCGCCACTGGAGCAACTACGAAATGGCTTACCTGATCCTCGCCGGTATCAGCACGCCGCTCGTGCTCTCCGTGCACACGATCGTGTCGTTCGACTTCGCCGTCTCGCTGCTCCCTGGCTGGCACACGACGATCTTCCCGCCTTACTTCGTCGCGGGCGCGATCTTCTCCGGCTTCGGCATGGTGCTTACGCTCATGCTGCCGCTGCGCGCGATCTACAAGATGGAGGATCTGATCACGCAGTATCACATCGACTGCATGTGTAAGATCACGTTGGCGACCGGCACCATCGTCGGCTACGCCTACGGTATGGAGTTCTTCATCGCGTGGTATGGCGCGAATCCGTATGAAGGCTTCGCGTTCATCAACCGCGCGTTCGGCCACTACGCCTGGGCCTACTGGTGGATGATCGGCTGCAACGTCATCACGCCGCAGTTCTTCTGGTTCAAGGCCGTCCGCAACAACACGACGCTGGTCTGGGTGCTCTCGATCTTCGTCAACGTCGGCATGTGGTTCGAGCGCTTCGTGATCATCGTC
>Ga0182793_1000111_pt1 | contig 73667 bp, 68 predicted proteins | sample Passage237A_FD_130498 | JGI IMG/M metagenome (GOLD analysis project Ga0182793, IMG submission 130498) | Cellulose adapted compost microbial communities from Newby Island Compost Facility, Milpitas, CA, USA - Passage2 37A (version 2) (version 2) ... | reverse complement strand
GTAGTTTCTTCAGGAAGGGCTTTAAAAATGCTGCCACTGCCTGCTGTTCATTTGGCGTAAGCGCCTGTTTAGCGTATTTCTGCTTCAGGTAGATGTTCATAAAAGCAGCGAAAGAAGTGCCAAATTTTGGATCGATTTCTTTTCCTGCATATTGCATCGGTGTGAGATCACCCCTGTAAATACCCACCTGATGCAGCCAGAAAGTGGCAGCCCGGTATGCCCAATAGGCTTTGTCATTGCCCGCCGACTGATTATAACGCAGCATATAGTACCGGAAGAGGAGTGTGGGCAATAACAGCAAAAACACAATGATAGCTCCGAGTGTTATTCCTATGGTGCACAGTACCTTTTCTACACTCATTTTGTCCTCGGTCTTTTGCGTTTGCGGCTTTTCTTCGGGAGAAGAAAGATCTTTTCGCTTGAGATACACTTCATCAATAGGTGCAGGATTGGGGAAGCGTTTTACAATTTCGTTTCCGGAAAGCTTGCCGGGTTCAATCTTCTTCATGGCTTCCGCATAGGAAACTGCCGTAGCGTATTCTCCTTTTTCCATACTGGCAAGGGGCACATCCACGCTGTCGCGTTTCACCGTGGCGATGCTCATATCCATCGTTACCGCCACAGGTGTTTCGAGCTTGTATTCTTTGTCGTGAAATACCATGTTGCGAATCTGCAAGGTCATGAGTTTTCGCACAGTATCTACACTTTGTACCAGACCATTGGCTGCCAGCAGGGCACGTGGAGGCTGCATAGGTGGTGTACCATCCGGCTTCGGACTTTCCTGCGCATCGCTGTTGCCTACGGTAGTGTCAAAATCCAGCCAGCCATAACCCGGGAAATATACCTGCACCCAGGCATGAGCCTGATCGGCATAATACCAGTACCAGCCTTTGTTTTTATCGCTGCGGTCGACTGTGAGAAAACCCACTGCTATACGAGAAGGAATACCCAATGCCCGGAGCATGAACAAGGTGGCACCGGCGTAGTAAGCACAATACCCTTTTCTGTTCTCGAAAAGAAAATAGCTTAGTTTCGATGCGCTGGGTATGTCAGGTACGCCGGGATTATCGGTATATTGAAACAACGGTTCTCCATTTTCATCCTTCGATAAAAACCAATCACGAATAGCAAGCACCTTATCGACGGGCGTCATAGCCTTTGCTGTCACTTGCTTTGCAAGGTTGGCGATGTTCTGAAACTTGGCATCCTGAGGCATAAAGGTGTAGTAGCTCATGAACTTCGCATCCATGTCTTCATAGGAGATCACCTTTCTCAATACTTCAAATCGCTGCGCCTGAAACTGATGCAGTTCTTTGTTTTCCTGCGGATTGTAAATGAAATACGCACTGTTTAGTTCTGAGACATAACCTTTCGCCCTGTATGCCGTTTTAAACTCTTTGCGAAAATCTTTCTCAATGGTAATAGGCTGCACGAAGAATCCTGTATGCGGAGCAACATAGGTATTAGGAGAAAGTTGCTTGCTGTACACCTGTATTTCCACTGTCTTGCGAAGCTTATCGCCCAGGCTGTTTTGAATTACGGTCGAATCGGTGACGGTACTGAACAGTGGTATGCTTGCAGGATTCGGTTCAAACAAATCATTATACGGGATAGTGGAATCACGCTCAAATGTCTCGGTAAGGGTGTCGAACTTGGTATAGTAGAAGGCTGTCAGGTACAGCGGATTGGGAATTTCGGTGTTGGGAAAAAAGTTATCAATATAAGCTGCAAAAAGCAGTTCGTTGCTTCGTCCCAGAGAACTTTGCAGACGTGAATAGTTCTTCAGATCGAAAGTGCCGTCTTTCTGTTGTTTCAGCATGCTATTGTTTCCGGCTTTTCCGCCACCGCCATAATTGGCAACAGTTTCCTTTATTTGTCCTTCCATCGAATAGTACACCCCTACAAATAACAGGGCAGCCAAAACCGCAAATGCGATCAGTCTGCGGGAGAGGAACCACCAGAATTTCTGCGATTTATCCTTGTAATTGTAAATCTGTACAGAAGCGAAAATGATATAAACACTATACAGCAGGGCAGGGGCGAAGGATTGTACCAGATGCCATACGGTATCGGTCTTAGATTTCGCGATCAGAACAATGCATGCGCAGAGTAGTGAGGCAGCCATCAGCACCGACCAGTAACGCAGCCGCGTGAAACCCCAGCCTATCAACCAGCCGGTGGTGAAAAGAACCGTAAATACCAGAAATTGAATAGAGATAAAAAAGGCGTCGAATTCGCCAGTAGCCAGGCTGTCGAGCCCTTCGTAAATACTATAAAGGGCAATAGCCAATAGCGCAAATGTGGGAAGAAAGCGAAAACGGAAGGCATAGAAAATGGCGCTGCCCGCCATACCTGCCGTGAAGAAAATAGCAAGTTGCAGTGACATACCGGCAACCGGAGGCAAAAAGGAAAGCAGTCCCGTACCCGGATCGCCGATAATCCCGAAGTATTGGCTCAGATTCCATAGCAGGAAATAGCCAATAAGCGCCGTTGGAAAAATCAGAAAAATGAGTTTCGCCAGCAGTTCGTTGACCGGCGTTGCCCTTTGTATATTCATAGAAGAATGTCAGCAATAAATTTAGCAGAAATTCCTGCTGATGCGATGTTAAAGTATTGCCGCTCTTCAGGGCAATCAATAACCTTTTAATCTTCCAGCCAAAGCCAGCGGAGGCATAATGATATCCTGAAGCAGCACAGGTAATTTTGCCATCACTACATGCTTTCGGATAGTTCTCAGTAATACAGCCGACTGTAGCAGTTTGGGCATCCCGTCTTTCCTTACTTTGCCACAGCAGGCCAGGCTAAACCAGTTTTCATAATATTCCTCAAGTTTCCTGATCTCTTCCGGATGCTTTTTTTCGGTGTTGTTGATCAGGATTGTGTTGTGTAGTACAAGCTGAATATCGCAATAGTTCCAGGGATGAATATGCGGAATGTTTGCCGGAAAGTAAATTTCATCGCCGGCATAAGCCTTATATATCTTGCCGTTAAGCCAGTATTTGCATTGTCCTTTGATGACGCGAAACCATTCATCTGAACGCAGATGGGTGTGCGGTGTATATTGCCTTCCTTTTCCGGGCGCAATGGTGTATTCAGCCTCCCAGCCAATACCGTCTGTTTCCCTGTGTGTCTTGATGAAACGAATATTAACCCCGAGAGTAGGGTGCTCGATAGTCTGACCAGCTCTTGCCATGGATCTTTGGTTTTGATCTCCGGCTCTCCCTTTCGCTACAGAATTCAAAAATAGCAATAAGTATTACAGAGAAACGAATAAACTTTTGGGAGACTTATAACCGGCTGAAAACAAAAACCACCCGCTGAACGGGTGGTTTTTTAGCTTTTGAAAGCCTTTATTATTTCTTAGCCTTAGCTTCTTCAGTTTCTGCCTGACGCAGCGCGCGGGTAGTTACTACCGATGCTACGGGAATACGAGGCGAGTTCATGATTTCCATGTTTTCTGCCACTACATCTTCCACGCGAACGTTTCCACCGATCTGAAGACCATCGATGCTTACTTCGATAGCTTCTTTCAAGTACTTAGGATAAGTGCGAACTTTCAATGTTTTCAGCTTTGGTACAAAACGACCACCGGCTTTCACACCCTCAGAAGTACCAACAAACTTCAGCGGAAGATTAGCCACAACTTTACGATCATCGTTCAGTTCGAGAAGATCAATGTGGTTCAGTTCATCAGTTACCACATCAAATTGCAGATCTTTCAGAATGCAACGATAGGTCTTTCCGTCGATCGTTACTTCTGCAAGCTGGAACTCAGGGGTGTACACCAGCGGACGAAACGCCATTTGTGGTGCAGAAAAATGGATGTTTTCAGACCCGTAGATCACACCTGGTACCATTCCTTCAGAGCGAAGCTGGCGTGTAGCTTTTTTGCCAAGTTCGGTTCTGCGTGTTCCTTCAATTTTTACGCTTTTCATTTTTACTTTTTTCGTTTTCAGCGCCGGGCGAAATATCCGTCAAACATCCGGACGTTGAAAACCCATTTTTAAAAGGACCCTTTCAGGGGACGGATTTTGTTGTATAAACAGTAGTTATAAACTTTCTTATATCAAACCTTTAAACTGTTGCCCTGGCAGGTATTGATTACTTTCTTTTGTTATGAATAAACAAAGAACTTATCGACTTGTTCTCAAATGTATTGCGAATAGCCACTGCAAAAAGTTCTGCCGTAGGCAATACTTTGATCTTCGGACTTTCCTTTTTCAGCGGAATGGTATCGCAAACTACCAGTTCCTCCAGTAGAGAATTTTCGATATTCTCATAAGCTTTGCCGCTCAGCACAGGATGCGTACAGAACGCCCGAACCGACAAGGCGCCTTTGCTCATCAGCATTTCAGCTGCCTTGCTTAAGGTGCCTGCTGTATCGCAGATATCGTCAATAAGAACTACATTTTTCCCCTTCACTTCACCAATCACCGTCATTTCTGCTACTTCATTGGCGCGCTTACGCTGCTTGTCGCAGATTACCATGTCGAGCTCGAAGTATTTAGCTACTTCTCGCACACGATTGGTACTACCCACGTCGGGGGACGCAAAGATAAGGTTTTCGATCTTCAGATTATCAATATATGGGATAAATATTGCAAGGCTTTCGAGGTGGTCGAGTGGGATGTCGAAGAATCCCTGAATTTGCGGTGCGTGCAAATCCATGGTAATCACCCGGTCCGCTCCGGCGGTAGTAAGCAAATTGGCAACCAGCTTGGATGCAATGGAAACGCGTGGTTTGTCTTTCCGATCCTGACGGGCAAAACCATAATAAGGTATCACAGCCGTAATATAACCCGCCGATGCACGTCTGGCCGCATCGATCATCATCAGCAATTCCATCAGATTGTCAGAGGGAGCAAAAGTGGATTGGACGAGAAACACATAATCACCGCGAATGCTTTCCTGAAAAACGGGCTGAAATTCTCCGTCGCTGAATTTCGGAATGTCAAGTTTGCCCAGTGTTTTTCCGAATGATTTTGCAATTTTCTCTGCCAGATATTGCGAATTGGTTCCAGAGAAGATTTTTACAGATGGCTGCATGTAATTAAGGAAATGGAGTGCAAAGTTATTCAAAGACTGCTGTTGTCAAAAACTTAGTTTTTGTATTTGAAAAATCACCAAAGTGTGAAGTTGTAAAGTTGAACGTCACTATGCAGGCAGGTTACCGCCAGGTCATTTCAAGCCGCAGCAGTCGTGTATTGCCATCATCGTTATCGACGGCGGCAACAATGGTGTAAACGCCCTTTTGTTCATGCACTACTTCCACAGATTCAACCTTTTCGCGCAGCGCATTGCCATTTGAATCTTTCAGCAAAACCACTCCCTTTAGGCTTTGGGTCGGATGATGAAACACGCCGATAAAACTTCCCAGCACCGCTCCATCGCTGTGCCAGTCGGGCGTGTCTTCTATGGAGGCGCAAAACAGTACATCACCTTCAGTTCCCAAAGCACAGGCACCGGAAAGTCTGGCAAGTTTTCCCTGAAAACGAGGCAGTGACAGCACATAGCTTTGCGGAACAGGCAAAGTTCCCTGCGATAAATAGCGTTCCAATTCAACTACAGGAAAGAAAATAATTCTGTTGTCGCCCCGATTGAGTAGAAGTAATTGGTCGTCTATCACGGCTACTCCTTCAATATTCCAGTCGCGCGGTGCGATGGAAAGCGTGTTTATCAGATGACGATACAGCGGTGTAAGTGAAATGGTTGTCTGGCGGGAAAGATCAGCCACTTCAATCAAAAGCAAAGAATCTCTGGAGGGAGAAACACTGCCGGAGCCAAAGGCGGCAATATACCTACCGTCGCTAAATACAACAGAACTCGCAGCCTCAAAATCAGGTTTTCGATCTTTGGGTATCCGATAAGGTACGGGCTCGTAGCCTTTTAACTGCAGTGAAGAAAATGAGAACGAGTCTTTTCCAATATAGAGAAACGGTGCGTCGTCAGTGATCAATATCAGTCTTTCCTGCTCCTGTACGATTGCCGACCCCGAAGGAATGCTGTCTAAAGTTTGTATCTGTTTTAGGTTCAGAGACAAACTCCTTTCTCTTTCGCCGCAGGCTGAAATAAACGCTATCATCCAGAGAAAACAAACCGTCCTCATCCCTTTGTTTTTAAAAATAGCATACCGATAGGGAGAATTAAGTGTATCAAACAAAATCGACAGAAACAAAAGTGTTCACAACAAGTTCCCGTAAGTCTGCTTTATTACATTTGCGGGGAATTTTCTTACATGATACAATCTCGCTTAGGTATATTGGGAGGGGGACAGTTAGGCGCGATGCTGATTCAATCGGGCATTGGCTTCGGCGCTGACATCGCGGTGCTGGAATCCGACCCTCAGGCTCCCTGTTCTCTATACGCTACCAACTTTGTGCAGGGCGATCCGCTCAACTACGATGATGTTTTAAAATTTGGTCAGACGGTTGATATCATCACCATCGAAAAAGAAGCGGTGAATGTGGAGGCTCTTAAAGTGTTGCGCGATATGGGGAAAAAAGTGTTTCCCTCTCCCGAAATCATAGGCATGGTTCAGGACAAATGGTTGCAAAAGCAATTTCTTCTGAGTCATGATATTCCCGTGGTGCCAGGAATACTCATCCGCGACAAGCAGGAACTGACCGCTCAGGTTCAAAGATTTCCGCTGTGTCTGAAACTCTGCAGGGATGGATATGATGGAAGGGGGGTGATGATGCTGCGCCGGGAAAACGATATAGAAGATGCTTTTGAAGCGCCCTCAGTTTTGGAAGATTATGTGTCCATCAAAGAAGAAATAGCGATTATCGTCGCGCGGAGCGAAACCGGTGAAGTGCGGCTTTACGATGCCGTCAGCATGGTATTCGATAAACAAAAGCATATTCTCGACTATCAGCTTTGTCCTGCGAGAATTACGGAAGAAGTTTCCCGTCAGGCGGCAGATATGGCCATCAAAGTGGCGAAAGCCATGGAGTTGGTGGGGATCGTAGCGGTGGAAATGTTCGTTACAGAAGACGACAGAGTTATTGTGAATGAATTGGCTCCCAGACCGCATAATAGCGGGCATCACAGTATCGAAGCCTGTGTGACCTCTCAGTACGAACAGTTGCTCCGCGCCGTATTTGGACTTCCCCTCGGTGACACCGGCATCCGCGCTGCCAGTGTTATGATCAACATTATCGGCAAGGCGGATATAGGAAGCAATCTGAGACAGTCGGTGATCTCTTTGCTTACCATGAAAGATGTGCATGTCCACTGGTATGGAAAGAAGGAACGCAAAGGCAGAAAGCTGGGACATGTGACCATCACAGACCGATTGATCGACAATGCACTATCCACTGCTGAAACAGTACGTAACGTCTTAAACAACTGATATGAGTAAACCTTTGGTAGGAATCATTATGGGCAGCAGTTCCGACGCAGATGTTATGCGTCCGGCTCAGAATGTCCTGAACGAATTTGGGGTTCCTTGCGAATTTGAAGTGATCTCAGCGCACCGCAGTCCTGAACTGATGTTTTCATACGCACGCGAAGCGCAGTCGCGGGGACTGAAAATTATCATAGCAGGAGCGGGTGGGGCAGCGCATTTGCCAGGCATGGTGGCTGCCATTACAACCCTGCCGGTGATTGGCGTGCCGGTAAAATCTTTCAATTCCATTGATGGTTGGGATTCTCTTCTTTCCATTGTTCAGATGCCGAACGGTGTGCCTGTAGCAACGGTAGCCATCAATGCTGCCTACAATGCAGGACTGCTTGCTGTTCAGATGCTTGCGACCGGCAACGAGCAATTATCTCAAAAACTTCAGGAATTCAAAGCAAGAAATCTGGAAAAAGTAAAAGAAATGCAGCGCAGTCTCCGGGGATGATTCGATGTTGTTCCCCTACCTTTGAACCAATAAGCACTGTTTTAACCAAAAAGTCATATTATGAAACGTAACGCCACTGCCGTATGGAAAGGTTCCGGAAAAGAAGGAAACGGTACATTGAAAACACAAAGCGGGGTTCTCAACGAGGCTCAATATTCGTATAAAACGCGCTTTGAAGATGGTATCGGCACCAATCCGGAAGAATTGATGGCTGCTGCCCATGCCGGCTGCTTCTCCATGAAGCTGTCGTTTGTATTGCAGGCAGCAGGCTTCACTGCTGAGAACATCACTACTGATTGCTTCATCACGCTTGACAACGGTGCTATTACCCGCAGCGACCTTGTAGTACGCGCCACCGTACCTGGTATTGATGCAGCAAAATTTCAGGAATGCGCTGAAGATGCAAAGGCAAACTGTCCGGTATCGAAAGCATACAATTGCGAGATAACACTTGACGCCGCGTTAGCCTGATATTTCAGAGCCATAGCATTTTTCAACACAGAGCAATCTGTGTTTTTTTATGCCTGCTGTGCCAATGGAAATTTGAGATTCACTCTTTCAAAGCCTGTCCTATTTTGATGATTGTGGTCATCGATAAATTAATTCCATTTTAATTTATAACAAAAAGGCATTTGTCTTTTTTTGCGTACCAAATCATTATCTGTCCGAATAGATTTTCGCTTTGCTAACATAGATCACTCACATGCATTAGGTATTGTTTAAGTGGGTGAACTGACCCAATTTTGGCGCACAATTCAGGTCGAAGCAGGTATTAAAATACCCCCCTTCGCTTGAAGAACTATCTATCGCTATTAAAACAGATGAATTGGAATTATGAGCTATAAAGCTTTTGTGAGCATGGACATCGCCATTATTGGGAACGAAAAAATCAGTTCTGTGCTTGCAATGGGACTATTGAATGTGGGGCATCAGGTGTACATCGGCGTCAAGGATCGTGAAGTCCAATTACCTGAAGCTTTGGATGATGCATGTGTAACCACTATTGAAGATGCTGCCACTCGTGCCGATCTCATCATCATGACAACACAACCTGCTGATGTACGAGAAGCCGCATATCTGCTCGGTGATGTAAGAAGAAAAGTGATCCTCGACGTTAGCTATATGAGTTGCCCGCCTTCGCAGCAATACCTGAATACGCTGAGTGCGATCAAATCTATTACCGGCTCTCAAAATGTCGTAAAATGTTTTAACGCGGCCGGCTTTCAGTCTTCATCAAGAGGTTCCCGAAAAGACAACACAATCAATATGTTCTTGGCCGGGGACAATCAGAAAGCCAAAGAACTGGCAAAATGGATAGCCCGTGATCTGGGCTTTACCGAATGTCATGATTTCGGAGGTAGCGATTCTGCAACACTTCTGGATGAAATGGCAATTTGCTATCATCATCTCGCTGCACGCAAAAGAAAGGGCGAAAAGATCGCAATCAGGATCACTCGTGATTAACTGTCTTCCTTAGTTCCTCCCCAAAAGTATCTACTTTACCAGCCACTGGCCAACACATCAGCAATGTGCATGGTACGAATCGGATATTTATTTTCCCGGATATAACCTTCCAAATGCATCAGGCAACTTACATCGGTCGAGATCATATACTCTGCACCGGTTTCCAGCGCACTCTGCACCTTGGTTTGCGCCATACCAATCGAGATGGGTTCGTACTTCACGGCAAATGTTCCTCCGAAACCGCAACAGGTCTCACATTCCTTCATCTCGGATAGTTCCAGACCCTTCACAGCATTCAACAATAACCTCGGTCCATGCTTGATACCGCACTCTCTTAATGCACCACAGGCATCGTGGTAGGTTGCCCGACCCTGAAGTTCTGCGCCGAAATCATGGATCTTCAATACTTCCGTCAGAAATTCGGTAAACTCATACATCCGTCCCCTAAGTCTGTTGCTTTCGTAGTGTTCAGCGCTGTTTTCAAAAAGCCTCTCGTAATAGTTTCGGACATAGCCGGTACAGGAGCCGCTGGGTGATACAATGTATCCTTCTCCCTGAAAATCCTTCAAAAATTTTTGTCCCACTGCTTTAGCCTCATCCCAATAACCTGCGTTAAAAGCCGGTTGCCCACAACAGGTCTGGCGCGGATTATAGCTTACAGTACATCCTGCTTTTTCCAGCACCTTTACCATATTCATTCCGGTTTCGGGATAAAGCTGATCTATAAAGCAGGGTATAAAAAGCTGTACATGCATTCTGTTAATCTATTAATTGTAGTGAAAGTTGTTAGCAGCCTTTGCTTCGGCAAAGCGATATCATTTTTAGTGCTGTGAGGGCTGCTTCCTCACCTTTATGCCCATGCTTCCCTCCCAGACGCTCCCAGGCCTGCTCATCATTATCCAAAGTAAGAACTCCAAAAATAACCGGAATTGGTAGCGTAAGGTTTAACTGCAGAATTCCATCGGTTACCGCTTTGCATACATAGTCGAAATGCGGCGTTCCGCCCCTGATAACTGCGCCAAAGGCAATAATGGCTTCCGGCTGCATCTCCGCGCTCACAAGCTCGTAATGATTCCAAAGACGTTTACAACCGAAAGGGAGTTCAAAGCTTCCCGGCACTGAAATTTTATCGATGATACTGGCTCCAAACGCTTCAGCCATTCGCTCACACCCTTTGATTTGCTCAGCCACGATCCGGTCGTTCCATTCTGTATGCACTATGGCGAACCTGGCGTTTGATAAATGTTGCAGCGCATCGGTCTGAAAAAGAGATGCACTATTCTGAGACTGCGCCATGAAGATACTTTGAGGGACGCTAAGTTAACAGGTTCTGAAAGACTATAAAAAAATAGGCTAAAAGATTTCCTTTCAGCCTATTCTAAATCATTTTATATAAAGATTAGTCAAGCACTCCCAAACGGGCGAGATTCTTATCGATATCTCTGGCCTGCATGCTTTGCGGATATTCATCGCGTACACGCTTGTAACTTTCTTTTGCCTTATCGATCTGATTGTTCATTTCGTAAGCAAGCCCTGCACGATAGAGATACATCGGTGTCAGCAGATTATCCTTCTTGTTGGCTGCTGCTTTATTGTAATACTCGATACCTTCCTTGATGTTGTTGGTCTCCATATAGGCATCAGCCAAAGCGCCATAAGTTACGTATTGCAGGTTCGTACCCTGAGCATTGAATTCTTTCAGATGCTTGATCGCGCTCTTAGGATCGTTCATGTTGAGATAACAGATACCCGCATAGTATTGTGCAAGATTTCCAGCCTTCGTACCACCGTATTTTTTGATGATCTGGAGGAAACCAATGTGCTGCCCGTCTCCATTCAATGCCTTGTTCAGAGAGTCTTGGGCAAAATACATCTGAGGAAAGGCAATGGCGTTCGATGCCTTCGTTTCTTTTGGCTCTTTTATAAACTTTTGATATGCAAAAAATCCGACTACCGCAGCCAGCAACACCGTGATGGCAGTATTGATGCGCTTCTTATTCTGCTCGTATTTGTCCTGCAAACTTTCGAGAGGGTTATAATCTTCCACAGTCTCTATTCTTGCCGCGCCAGGTTTGTTTCTTACAGTATTTGCCATTATTGTTTAAAAATTCTGAAAATTAAAGTGGTAAAAATAACAGGAAAAAAGCAATTTTTCGCTTGTCTTAATCAACGATGAACGGATAATCATCCTCCACATAAATATCCTTGTAGAGTTCGCTATCATCAGGATAAGGGCTTTCTTCAGCGAAACGCACACAATCCTCAACCTCATTCCGCACTTTCTCGTTGATGGCTTCGATCTGTTCTTCTGTAGCCCATTTGTTATCCGTAATGGTCTTCAATACCTGATTGATCGGATCTTTTTCCTTATACTCTTCAAGTTCTTCCTTGGTGCGGTACTTCGCCGGATCGCTCATAGAGTGTCCGCGATAACGGTATGTTTTGATCTCCAGAAAAGTAGGACCGCCTTTTTCACGAGCACGACGAGTAGCTCTTTCAATCGCCTTGTGAACTTCTTCACAACTCATACCATCTACAGAATCAGCAGGCATATCGTAGGCATCTGCCATGCGGTAAATATCAAGCACCTTAGATGTTCTCGATACCGAAGTTCCCATAGCATAGTGGTTGTTCTCGCATATGAAAACTACCGGAAGGTTCCACAGCATCGCCATGTTAAAGGTTTCATGGAGCAGTCCCTGCCGTGCAGCGCCGTCGCCAAAAAGACAAAGCGTAACGCGATCATTACCGAGATACTGATCGGCAAATGCGATACCCGCACCCAGGCCAATCTGCCCGCCCACTATTCCGTGTCCGCCGAAAAAACGCTTTTCCTTGGAAAAAAAGTGCATCGATCCACCTTTACCCTTAGTACAGCCGGTTGCCTTTCCATACAATTCGGCCATACACTCATTGGCGGAAATTCCTTTAGCGATGGCAAGACCATGATCCCGATAGGCTGTGATGATATTGTCATCGTCGCGGATAGCCGTCATCATACCGGCTGCAACTGCTTCCTGACCGATATACAGATGACAAAAACCACGAATCTTCTGCATGCCGTACAACTGTCCTGCTTTTTCTTCAAAGCGGCGCAGTAACAGCATTATCTCATACCAGTATAAATAGGTTTCCTTTCCGAATGGAGTCTGCACGGTTTTTCTAAATTTGTGCGAAAATATAAAAACTTTCGTTCGTTCCGCCGCGCTTGAATACGATCAGGAAAATATCAGTCATACAGTTTAGGAACTATACTTCCTCTTCTTTCGATTTTGTTGCTCCTATTATCTGCATCACCGGCCGCAACGGCAGTGGCAAAACCAATTTGCTTGATGCTGTTTACTATCTCTGCTATACCAAGAGCTATTTTTCTTCCTACCAGCAAAACAGTGTCCAACATGGCTGCGAAGGATTCCGGCTGGAAGGGATTTTCAACCTGGATGACGATCGTTCCGAGTTCATCACTTGCAAATGGCGCAACGGTAAAAAGGAAATTGCTGCAAATGGCGTGGAGTACACCAAACCGACAGACCATATTGGCAGGTACGCTTCGGTGATGATCGCACCCGACGATATGGAGCTCATCAACGATGGGGGAGAAGTAAGAAGGAAGTGGATAGATGGTACGCTGGGACAGGTAGATAAACAATATCTAAATAGTTTGATGGTGTACCAGCGGATATTGCAGCAACGCAATGCCTGGCTGAAGCTTTATGCCAACGGAGATTTCAGCAACAGCGCGGAACTGGATTATTACAACGAACAACTGGCTTCTCACGGCAGCTATATCTTCCGCCAACGACAGGAATTCATCAGGAATTTTGTGCCCATCGTCCAGCGGTTTTATAAAGATCTTTCCGGCGGAAGGGAGCATGTTGATATCGGATACCGTTCCGATTTGCATCGGCTGTCGCTTGAATTGTTGTTGAAGGAAAATCTGCAACATGATCTGCGCCTGCAACGTACGCTGCGTGGCATCCATAAAGACGATCTGATCTTTTCTTTTGACGGGGCAGAACTGAAACTGTTTGGCTCTCAGGGACAAAAGAAGAGTTATTTATTTGCTTTGAAACTGGCGCAATATGCCTATCTGAGAGAACGAACCGGACGACTTCCTATCTTACTACTCGACGATATTTTTGAAAAACTCGATCAGCAACGCATGGAGGCACTGCTGCGCATAATCCGCACTCCGGAGTTTGGACAGGTGTTGCTTACCGATACACATGCGCTCCGTGTAAGGGAAGCTTTCGGTACGGATGCACTTATCGGATTTATAGAGCTTTAGGGAGGACGAAGCTTATTTCGCCTTCATTTTCACTCGTACAACTACACAGTATTTTATCCGTTAACAGATTTTTTCGCTCTGCGGGTACAAATTTTTTCGCCTGCAGTTTGTCTCGCTCAGAAAAGCTTTGGGCGAACAGGAATCATTTGTTTGACGAAAAATCAGGACTATGAAGAACCTATTAGCAAAAACCGCTCTCGTTATGGGATCCACGCTGTTGATATCGACAACAGGCATCGCGCAGGAAACAAAATACAAAGAAGAGCGCGACGGGTACGAATTGAAAGTAAAGCGCGACGGAAATGAGTATAAAATGAAAGAGAAAGGCCGTCGCCCGGTACGCGATGATGGATATCGGCGGGAGTACCGACATAAAGAGGGCAAAACCACTACCTGGGTAAAACATGCCCAATCATCGAAGGCTTCTGAGAAAAAAACAGTAAAGAAAAGCTATGCTTCGGGCAGGAAATGCAACTGTAAGACCGTTGCCCATAAGTCGAAAACGAAAAAAAATTCAACGGCTTACAAACATAAGAAGCCCGCTAGCACAAACCTTGCATCCACTTCCCGGAGAACTGCCCCACGTGATACCGTTTTTGTGACACGCGTGGACACCGTTTTTGCACTCAGAGACCGCTCGTCTTTTACCGGACATCGGAATCAGAACCGTGTGTGGAATGACAACGTAAAGAAGTTCAAAATCAAAAGAGACGGAGATGAGATCAAGGTGAAAACGGAATATGAGAATGGAGATAAAGTGATCCGGATTTTTGAAAGTGAAAGGGAACTGAAATCTTATCTCCGCAGTATAGGTAGGTAATACAAGTATACGCAGATAAATACACGGAACGCAGATATAGGTGCCAGTATTACTAATATCTGCGTTTCTTCTTTTAAAAACATATAGCCAAACAAGAGATGTGCTGCTGTCTTTCTTATAGACGGTTACGTAAATATAAAAATAATAATCATCACAGCACTCATTCCAGTCATCAGCAAATCTTCGAATAAGGTCACTTTGCTCAGCGGAAGCTGTATTACTGTGCCAAGGCATGCACACTGAAACTGAGTTTTTCTCAGCAAGCTCTGCACTACTCCCAGGGAACTGACGCCCATAACTACCAGTGTAATGATGTTGACCGCTAAGGGAGCGACTCCGGTTACAAAAGCAAGTCCCAGACCCAGCTCGATGAAAGGATATACATAAGCGTAAGCAGGAAAACGGCGCGCGATGAGATCGTACGTTCGGTATCCTTCAGCAAATGCATTCAGCTTCATAAGCTTGAAAAACGAGAATACCAGGAAAAAGCCCGCCATGAAGTGACTCATCCACTGCATCAAATTAAATCCTCCATTGACAATCTGAATCAGCAATGTAATACCGGTGATGTAGCCAAAGATAAGATAGAGGGGAAAGTAACCGGGAGAAGAGGTCTCTGCATTAGAGGCTGCCTCCTTGTGCTCCATGTGCTGTGCACCCTCAACATCTTCGGTGATAGTATAAGAACCTGCTTGGGAAACTGCGGCTTGTAACTTTGCAAGGGGAATATGCTGCTGCATAGTGATGGTAGCCTGCGGATGCGCAAGTTGCACCTCAGCACTCAATACATCGCCCAATTTCAGAAGTTCGCTTCTTACTTTCGCAACGCAACCGTTACAGGTCATCCCCTTGATCTGATATGTATGTGTCATCTCTATTCGCTTTTGATAACACAAAGATCCGCCGATAAAGTGAGGGCGGCGTTACAGCATTTTGTGAAGAACTTACATCTTATTTACCTATCTCATCCAATGCCGTTCTGTTACCGCGATGAAGGGTGCGGAAAGTAGTAGGCGTCATGCCCGTCACCTTTTTAAACTGTGCAGAAAGATGCGCAACACTGCTGTAACCGAGTTCCTCTGCCAGTTCGCTGACATTCATCTCCTCGTACACCAGCAACTCCTTCACACGTTCGATCTTTTGCAGAATCAGATATTGTTCAATAGTGATGCCTTCCACTTCAGAAAACAACCGGCTCAGATAAGCATAGTCGTAGTGCAGATGAGAAGCAATGTACCCGCTGTGTTTCAGGCGCTTGTCCTCTGCACGATAGTGCACCAGCTCAATGATCAGGGTTTTGATCTTTTCTATGATACGGCTTCGTCTATCATCGATCAATGAAAATCCGAGGCTTTCTATCTCTTTGCGCAGCAGTTCAATAGTCTCGTCATCCAATTGTTCTTCTGCAAGTTCTACCTCTCCCAGATCAATCTGCACAGGGGTAAGATTCAGCTTCTCCAGCAAAGCCTTCACTGCCATTCTGCAGCGGTTGCAAACCATATTTTTTATGTACAGCTTCATGATTGCAAAACGGTCTGTTTGGTTGCAGTGCTCTTTGCTGATTTTGCCGGTGCTTTTTTTGATTTTCGGAACTCCCAGGGTGCCTGTGGATTTTTATCCTGCCACAAACCCAGTTTCGCTGCCCGGGCTTCTGTTTCCATACGTTTCCATTCAGGATTCTTATCGTACTGGCGATAATGCCAGGCATATCCGTTCTTCAGCAGTTCTTCATTCAGACATTTTCCATCGACGTACACAATCCCAACGGTTCTTTTGTATCTGTCTTTGCTTTTGACTTTTACGGTTACTTTTTTCTGAAAGACCAGACTGCTTGTGAACTGTTTCGCACGCTCACCAAAAGCTTGTTTTTTCTCGGGACAGTCAATACCATGAAGTCGCACTTTTACCTGCTTTTTATCGTCTGTAAGCAATGTAAATGTATCGCCATCTGCAACAGCTACTACCTTCCCTTTGGTCTGACTCATCGCCACACTTGCAAACAGCGTGAACAGACATACAAATATCCATTGTTTCATTGCAGCGAAGTTAATGGCAAAACGCAGGATTGGCGTTAAAACAAAAGAGGCTGATCTAACTCCAGCCTCTGTCATTTGCTTCCCTAAGCATCAGTATCAAACCATTTCCATGGTTATTCTCTGATAAATTTTCCTACGCCCTGACGATTGTCGATATCAGTAACACGCACCAGATAAATTCCTTTTGCAAGATCCCCCAGAGATATAACAGGATTGAGCAGTCCATTCGTGAAAACATTTTCCTTTACTACCTGTCCGCCGATAGTAGTGATCACCACAGTGCGCACAGGAGCTTCATATCCGATGGCAATTTCGGAACCGGCAGGATTTGGAGCTACTGAGAACCGGATCTCGTTTGTGATCTCTCTGATACCTGTGGGGTTTAAAGCATCATTGATCGCAGCGGTAATACCGGGCTCATCGTCTGCCAGATTGTTATTTTTATTGAAGTATATAGTATGCCCGGCTCCACCCGCAACAACTACTTTGGGCATTCCATTCGAGCCATAGTCCGACATCTTTATGGTGTTGCCGGCGTTCTCAAATATCGCCATGTTGGCCGCATTACCAATAGAGGCACTATTTACCCAGCCGCTCAGCGTAGGGCAGGGGTCGTCTCCATAGTCATCGATCAGGTAATACAGCACCTTTCCAGGATGGCTGGAAGCAAAAGTTTGAACCGCATTATATGCTGCTTTTGCAGGGCCTTCGCAGGCAGAGCAGGGCATTACCCATACCATTACCACCACCTTTCCGGCATTGAGTTCCGTAAACAGGTTATGACTGACGGCATTACAATCCAGGGCCGTAAAATCGGTAGCTGTAGTTTGAGACTTTACAGTAAATCCGGCTGTAGCAAGCAAAGAAAAGAGCAACAGTTTTTTCATAAGAGGACATTTAAAGCAACAAATTAGTGAAAGGCCGAATCATTTCGCATATCTGTAGCCCTACACATCAGAAAAGGCATACTCACAAAAATAAAATCATGTTTTCTGTTTGTATTTGTTTAAATTTATTGTGATAAAATGCCGCCTTGATGTAGCCTGCCTGATCTTTTTACCATCCCCCAAGCCTGCCTAATTTTTCGGCGCGTCTTTACGGCATTTCATGGTTGAACTTTTAAAACCTTTGTTATGCCTGAATTTGATAGTGCACATGTCAAAAACATTGCGCTGCTGGGTCACTCCGGCAGCGGGAAGACGACGCTTGCAGAAGCCATGCTTTTTGAAGCCGGTGTCATTCACCGACGCGGAAGCATAGAGGAACAAAATACTGCCGGCGACTATACCAGTCTTGAAAAAGAACGGGGGAATTCGGTTTTCTCCAAATTATTACATGCTCCCTGGCGAGGTTATAAAATCAATATCCTCGACACTCCCGGTTATGATGATTTTGCCGGAGAAGTGATCAGCGCCCTTCGTGTGGCCGATACCGGCGTAATGCTACTCAATGCAGGTACCGGCGTGGAAGTGGGCACCGATATTATCTGGGAATACACCGAGCGTTTTAAGACACCCATGATCTTTCTTATTAATCAGCTCGATCATCCCCAGGCAGATTTTGAAAAAACTTTTCAGGAGGCACGCACACATTTTGGAAGCAAAGTGGTTCTGGTTCAGTACCCGCTTGCTTCCGGCCTCGGATTCAACGCCATCGTCGATGTGCTGAACATGGTGATGTATCAGTATGATGAAAGTGGCCAAAAGCCACAAAAACTGGCGATCCCGGATACGGAAAGAGAAAAAGCGGAATCACTGCACAAGGAGTTGATAGAAGCCATTGCTTCAAACGACGAAACCCTGATGGAAAAATATTTCGACAAGGGAGAGCTCAGCGAAGATGAGATGAAAGACGGACTACATCTATCGATGGTACGCCACGATCTGTTTCCTGTGTTTTGTGCTTCAGCCAAACAAAACAGAGGTGTGGCACGACTGATGGGTTATATAGATAATGTTTGTCCTCCCGCTACGGAAATGCCAGCGCAGTCTACTAAAGACGGAGGCACCTTGCCCTGTGACCCGAAAGGACCGACCTGCATTTTTGTGTACAAAACGGTCAATGAACCGCATATCGGTGAACTCAGTTTCTTCAAAGTGTATTCCGGAACGGTGAAGAGTGGGGTGGAACTGGTAAACGAAAACACGGGCATCACAGAAAAATTGAATCAACTTTTTGTGCTGGAAGGCAATAAACGCAATCCGGTTTCGGAGCTTACTGCCGGTGATATCGGAGCTACGCTAAAACTAAAGAATACACATACCAACAACACCCTTCACGAAAGAGGACATCGCATAGATCTTCGACCCATCGAATTTCCGGAGGCAAAACTGAGTATAGCCATCGCAAACAACAAGAAAGGGGAGGAGGAGATGCTGGCTATCGCTTTGCAACAATTACGGGAAGAAGATCCTACGCTGCAGATGGAAGTGAGCGCAGAGCTTGGACAAACCTTACTTCATTGCCAGGGAGACATGCATCTTTCTGTGATCAAATGGAAGCTGGAGCATCTTTATCATCTGGATGTAAGCTATAAACGTCCGAAGATTGCTTATAGAGAAACCATACGACGCGAGGCAACGGCTACTTACCGACATAAAAAACAATCGGGAGGTGCGGGCCAGTTTGGTGAAGTATCGCTGCGTATTGAACCCTGGTATGAAGGTATGCCCGATCCACACGGTTTGACATTACGGGGAAAGGAAGAAATAGACCTTCCCTGGGGTGGCAAACTTGTGTATTGCAACTGCATCGTCGGCGGTGTAATTGATGCGAGGTTTCTGCCGTCGATATTAAAGGGCATTATGGAAAAAATGCAGCATGGACCACTTACCGGATCGTATGTACGCGATGTAAGGGTATCTGTGTTCGATGGCAAAATGCATCCTGTAGATAGCAATGATATGGCCTTCAAGACCGCAGGAGCGATGGCTTTCAAAGAGGCATTTCACCATGCCGACCCTCAATTGCTCGAACCGATTTATGCTATGGAAATACTTTGTCCGAACGATCTTACAGGAAACATCATGGGAGATCTTCAGGCAAGGCGTGGTATTGTAGAAGGATTTGATGCAGAAGGTCATTTCACACTGATCAAGGCTAAAGTTCCGGTGGCGGAAACTCATGGATACGCCTCCTCCTTGCGCAGTCTGACGCAGGGTAGAGCACGTTTCAGAATGAGCTTCGATCATTACGCAGCGGTTCCCTTTGAGCTTCAGCGCAAACTTTCGGAAACCCACAGCACCGAAACTCCGGAGCTTGCGGAGGCATAGTTGTTGTGCGTTCAACAAGACAATCACTTAAGGTTTTTTCACCTCTAAAAAATAAGCTTATGGAAATCCAGCAGATCATAAGGCACATTGTCACCAAAGTGCGGACTACCCATAATGCATTTGTGCAGAAGGGTTTGGATTATGACCCACAGATCATAGCCAGAGCTACCTTCAAGGAAATCCGCAGCATTGATCCCAGTGTTGATGAAAGCCAGTTTAACGAGGCTATCGAAAGAATGCACGAAGAGGGATTGGCAATCAGCAAGGCAAACGGACTGGTTTTCTTTGATCCGATGATACTGGGTCAACAGGTAGCAGAAGCTTAGGAACAGGCTTAGAAGTACGTAAGAAGGGTTGTGTAGACAGCTCTTCTTATGCTCTATGTGTTGACAGGAGGACTAATATCTGTCAAGCAGATACAAATAAGGTTTGTGAAAATGATGGACGAACACCTGTTTGGGATCATCCGGAAATTCACGATAATAATCCTGATCGGGTTGGAATACAATGGTAGCACCTGTACGCACAAAATGATTGGAATGTACATACTGCGGCGGTACAAATTCCTTTAGTTCCTTTCGTACTGTTTTCGACAACAGTCTTCCCAGGTAGCGCTCATAATTTCTCTGCGCACGTACTATTGGATTATTCAGCCGATGATACATATAGCTAAAGAAAAGATTGTTCGGAAATTTCTGTTTACGAATCAGTCCAGGTGCGATTACAAATGGATTGACCACATTGAAATCCTTTAAGGTCTGCACTGATACCGGTGTTTCCGGTACCCAGTCGGCAGCATTGACCACATTGAATGCCCAGCCGCCACGCGTGATGGATTCGTATTCATAAGCGAAGAACAGGTTGCCGGGCTTAGGGGAAGCACTGCTATAGGTTTTCATCTGCAGGTCGGCAGGCAATTTACCTTCTGCTTTCAGGTGATAGAAATATGCAGTAAGCAGGTAGCTGATGGCGCCACCCTGGCTATGTCCCATGATCAGCAGATCGCGCACACCTTCGTTGTACAGGTTTTGTAATCGGGGTAACATTTCCTCGCTCAGAAAGGCTGTGCTCAGTAACCATCCCACATGAACTGCCGCTTTGGGATCGTTCGAAAGCGTGTAGGTAAACGTTCTATCTTTACTCAGCTGTAGTGTACCTTTTGCAGGAACCATTGCCGAGTAAAAATTGGCAAGCCAGCTTGTCTTGTTACGTGTGGTGCCGCGAATGCTGATAATCGCAATATCCTGATAACGCCACAACTCCCAAAGATTGTCAAGTCCTATCGCAGCCGACCGATACAGCAATTGATAACCTTGCGGAATCGGAAAGTTCTTTGCATAACCGGTATCGGCAGTAGTATGTGCCGAAATGTGCATTAAATGACGATATTCTTCCTTATCGAAACCGTCTTTTAACTGGCGCGAATAACCTGTAACAGTAGAGCAAAGAAAAAAGATCGCAACAAAGCAGACAGAAGTGCGCATAAAGATTCCGATTGCGCGACAAGTTAGTAAGCCTTTTTCTTCCCGCACAATGATAAGCCTTCATCTGACACTTTACACAGCGACCGATGCCGCCTCGTCGCGGCGAAAACCGATTAGCTGGCGCTCCTGCACTGTATAAGACCGTTCTTTATGATTGATGATCTCGCTGAGTGTGAGCGGTTGATTGATCATTCCCTTATAGCCAAGGTGTTGACCAAGCTGACGGGCTTTGGACACCGAAAGTTGTTTGAATTCATAGCTGGCGATCAAACGCCCCTTACGCAGCAAAGCTTTATCCACCACATTGACATTGCTGTTGAATGTACAGACGATCTGAACGTTCAGAAAATCGGAGAGCAGACCATCCGAGATATTCAGCAGATTGCTCACTGCGGAATCATTGCCGGCTTGTCTTTGCATGATGATGTTTTCAGCGTCTTCTATTACCAGCACACTGTTTGGATTATCAATCAGCAACCGCACCAATTCAGGGTTGGCAATTTGCGTCGCCATATCGGGCGGGATAAAAAGGACTCTCTTTTTGATCTTACCAACCAGATAGCGCAGGTAAGTGGTTTTTCCTGTGCCGGGAAGTCCGTGCAACAACACAATGCCCTTATCATCTTTTTTATTGAGTCTGCGGAGAATTGTATGATGGACATCAGAAAAGTCGTCTTCATAAAACAGATTCAGGTTCAGACGGGTACGCTTCACATCCATACGCGTCAGCTCCAAACCATAGTCGCCACGCGTGATCAAATTGATCTCCTGAGGTTTATTGCGCTGGATGCCGCGTAGAGTTGTCACTCTGGCAATAAGACGTTGCAGCAAAGCATTCTGCCGGTCGGCAAAATAAAACTCGCAATAGCCGTCTCCTATTTCCATAACGATGCCTTCGAGCAAAAGAATAGACTCCTCTTTTTCTTCCTCTTTCTTTCTTTTCTTGGAGATCGCTGAATAATGATATTCTTCCCTCAGATGTTCGCCAAATTCATTCTTCACCAGCCGATACACTTTCTCATGATCGACCAACCGCACTACAGTGATATTGGGTAGCCGTTTGAAATGATATAAGAAGAACGACTTACTGTCGATAAAATGCTTCGAAAAAAGATCTCCCTTAAATTCTATTTCCCTCTGTAACACATTTGCTTCCATACTTCTCTTTTTTAAGAACCTGATACACCATGCTTTGCCGGGGTTTGACAGGCGACAACGCATACAATAAACAATCGGGATGTGAATTTAGGAGGGCTTAACAAAGGTAGTCCCCTCATAGTTAAGCCCCAAAAAAGGGATTGTAGAAATATAGTTACTATGTGTTGCTATAGCGGATCCAGCCGTTTGCCCTCATATTGAGCCCAATTGATATCTCTTCCCATAGTCCCGCGAAAACGTTGCATCATACCCTGCTGATCGGTGATGGAAACAAAGCTGTCAACTGCTGCCGGAGTTGGGTCGATGGTAGGATTGAGACGGGAATATGCTTTCAGCGAATCTATAACAAAGGGAATATGATAAATCGGGGTGGCAAAACGCTTTCGCGTAAAGCCTCGTAACATGAATGACTGAAAGGGATCGGTTGCCAGCGCCAGAGTTTTAAAGCCTTTTTCTCTGGCTATCAGGTAGGAATAGTAAACATTTTCTGTGCTATGACGTGCCAGGGTGTCGTAGAAAATATGTTCCTTAGGTATTCCCAGGGCCTGGGCGTATAAGCCCATAATGACGGCTTCTTTATAAGGGGAGTACACTGCTGCGCCGGAATAGATAATGTTTTTGGCGTATCCGTTTTTATAAAGCACATAGGACCAAAGCACACGCGCCTTCATTACCGAGTCCCAACTACCGTTCCTGAAGGGAATGCCCGGAACGATCACAGCATCGAATGATTTCATTTTAGCGGCTCGCGACAATGATTTTCCGGAACCACGTGTAGCTGTCATACAGGAAGAATATCCCAACATGGTCAGCAAACTAATCATCACTATTGCTGTAAAAGTTCGTCTTAGTCTCATATTCGATCTCATTAGTTGCCCCGAACAATTCGTCTCAACTCAGAGGCTATTGAAACATTCGTGCCAGTCAGCATAAGTATCTCATCCTCAACATTTCTGCTGCCAAACCCTGAACTTCCGGCAACACTTCACGACAAGGTGAGTAATAACGGGAAAGGAAATGTGTTTGCGAGCAAGAGCAAATGATGGAGGACTGAGTATTCTCCTCAAAATGATGGATGATATCTTCGGAAAACAGCAACAACCATACACAGAACTTCATAGCCGTTTTTCAAAAAACGCTAAAAAAACAGGCCAAAACTTATTAACTGTAGTTCTTCACGATATTCTTCAGCTCGCTAAGCTTGAGCAAAGCCTCGACCGGGGTGAGTGTATTAATATCGGTCTCTTCCAGAATTTGCTGAATGTTTCGCAGATCTGCTGTCAGTCCGTCGAAAATGCTAAGCTGCAAACCTGAGGGCGATTGAATCTTTTTTACCTTCTGTGCACTGGAATCTTCCTGTGCGTGCTTTTCCTCCAGCAATGCCAGAATTTCTTCGGCACGTTTCAGCAGTTGCTGTGGCATTCCCGCCATTCTTGCTACCTGGATACCAAAACTATGACGACTACCTCCGGGTTCCAGTTTGCGAAGGAAAATCACCTTATTACCTGTTTCACGGTGGGTAATGTGATAGTTTCGAACCCTTGTCAACTGGTGTTCGAGTTCGTTGAGCTCATGATAGTGAGTGGCAAAAAGTGTCTTTGGTCTTGCGGCAATGTTGTGCAGATATTCTACAATCGACCAGGCGAGTGAAATACCATCGTAAGTACTGGTACCGCGTCCGATCTCATCCAGCAACACCAGACTACGGTCGCTGAGATTGTTGATGATGCTTGCGGTTTCGTTCATCTCTACCATGAACGTACTTTCGCCGCCGCTGAGATTGTCGGATGCACCTACACGTGTGAAAATCTTGTCGGTGAGCCCGACATGCGCGCTTTCTGCGGGCACAAAACTACCCATGTGTGCCATGAGTGTGATCACCGCTGTCTGACGGAGCAAGGCGCTTTTACCACTCATATTCGGACCGGTAAGGATGATCACCTGCTGATCGTCCTTGTCGAGCTTGATATCATTGGCGACATAACTTTCACCAACGGGGAGCTGCTGTTCGATCACAGGATGCCGCCCTTGTCTGATATCCAGTACAGGCTCTTCTGTTACTACTGGCCGACGATAGTTGAACTGACGTGCATTACCGGCAAAGCACAGCAGACAATCGAGTTGCGCGATGATATGCGCATTCGTCTGAATGGCAGAAATATAAGGTTCTATGGAAGCAAGCAACTCCTGATATAGCTCGGCTTCTATGGCAAGTATTTTTTCCTCGGCACCAAGAATCTTTTCTTCATATTCCTTCAATTCCGGAGTAACATATCGCTCTGCATTAGTCAGTGTCTGTTTGCGAATCCAACTGGCGGGAACTTTGTCTTTGTGTGCGTGGGTTACTTCCAGATAGTAACCAAATACATTGTTGTAGGCTATTTTCAGCGAAGTGATGCCTGTGTTTTGGGCTTCTTGTTGCTGAATCCGAAGCAGGTATTCCTTACCGCTGCGCGAAATAGTTCGTAGTTCGTCTAGCAGCTCATGTACGCCTTCTCTGATGATATTTCCCTTTGCCACCTGTACCGGAGCATCTTCCACCAATATCGAAGTAATCTTTTGTCGAAGTTCTGTAAGCGGAAGCAGTGAAGACAGCATCTCAGACAATGGTTCAAAGCCAGCATTGACACAATGTTCTCTGACCTGTTCCATAAAATGAAGACTCCGCGCAAGCTGTACGATTTCTCTGGGATTTGCTTTCTTCAGCGGGATTTTACCAATCAGTCTTTCTACATCACCTATTTGTTTTGCCAGTTGTACAAGCTGCGTATTAAGTGTCTGATCCTTGATAAAATACTCCGTAAGGTCAAGGCGCTGAGCAATCTTATGTAAATCGTAAAGCGGGAAGATCAGCCAGCGTCTGAGCAGACGGGCTCCCATGGGTGTATGCGTATGGTCGAGTGCCTGCAGCAGGGAAGTGCCCTGTTCCTGCGAAGTGCTGACCAGTTCCAGATTGCGGATCGTAAACCTGTCCATCCACAGAAACTCATTTGCTACAATGCGCTGAATGGAGTTGATGTGCTGAAGGTTAGGATGTTCCGTGTCTTTCAGATAATGCAACGCCGCCCCTGCCGCCACTGTGGCCGCCTTTAGCTCTTCGATACCATAACCTTTGAGCGACTGCGTTTGAAAATGTTGTAACAATGTTTCATAGCAATATTGCTCCTGAAAGATCCATTCCTCCATGGCGAAGGTGTAGGTGCGATTGTCGAACAACTCGCGGAAACGTTTCTGCTGCGATTTGGAAAGAAGAATCTCGGATGGCTGAAAACTCTGCAGGAGCTTGTCCATGTAATCAACAGAGCCCTGCGCCACGAAAAACTCTCCGGTGCTGATATCCAGAAAGGCAACACCTGATTGTTGTTCTCCGAGAAAGAGAGCCGCCAGAAAATTATTGGATCGGTTTTCGAGCAGTTTGTCGGAAGTGGCGACACCGGGCGTTACCAGTTCTGTAACACCTCGTTTTACAATTCCCTTTGCCGTTTTCGGATCTTCCAGTTGGTCGCAGATGGCAACGCGGTAACCTGCTTTCACCAGTTTATGCAGATAGCTATCGAGCGCATGATGAGGAAAACCTGCCAGTTCAACCGAAGCAGCAGAACCATTAGAACGCTTTGTGAGGGTAATGCCCAGCACCCTGGAGGCGATCAAAGCATCTTCGGAAAAGGTTTCGTAAAAATCGCCGACCCGGAACAACAAAACAGCATCAGGATACCTGGTTTTTATCTCCTTATGCTGCTTCATCAGCGGTGTTTCTGCTACAGTTTTCGCCATCGCGGCTAAGTTAACACAACACTAGAGGTTTGCGAAACCTATACAAGTCCTTGTGGGTGGAATGTGAATAAGCAGATTGACTTTATAGCAAATCTACTCCGTGATTAGAAAATCTTTCGAGAGCTCCAAACCATATCCGCCTTTCCAGTTTACGTGTTGCCATTCGGCGTTAGGGTAAATTGTCATGGTCTGCTTTCTGCCCGTAATGGTAAGCGGGAGTGTGAAACCCTCCGCAACATTTGTAAATCGAAAATAAAGCTCTTTCTTCTTGATATAATATTCAAATCTGGGGATGTCCGTGCTACGCAAATACTGATCGAACAAAGGTTTGAAATTATAGCCGGTAAAGCGACTGATATAGTCTTCTACTTCTTCTCCCGTTACAATCCTGTGGTAAAAATCACGATTCAGTCCGCGGAGCAACTGCCGGAACTTTTCATCATCATTGATGATCGTCCGGATCATATGCACCACTGCCGCGCCTTTGTCATACTGATCACCGCTGCCTTCATTGTGTACACCGTAATTGCCGATGATGTTTCTGTCGTTGCGGATGTTGCGCCATTCGCCTCGTGTAAATTCGTAAGCTTTTTCTTTTCCAAAAGCACATTCAACAAACAAAGCTTCGGTATAGGTTGTAAATCCCTCATGCAGCCAGTTATCGGCCACGTCTCTTGCTGTGATATTGTTGCCAAACCATTCATGTCCGCTTTCGTGAATGATGATGTAGTCAAACAAAAGCCCTACACCCGTGCCGCTTCGATCAGCACCGCGGTAGCCCATTTTATATTCATTGCCATAGGCTATGGCGCTTTGGTGTTCCATACCCAGATAAGGCGTTTCCACCAGTTTGTAGCCATCTTCATAAAAGGGGTAGGGGCCCATCCAATACTCAAAACAGCGGAGCATGTCTTTGGTCACGGCAAAATGGTGGCGTGCTTTTTCTTCATGATGTCTTAAGACATGAAAGGAAAGATCCAGAGTGCCTTTTTCACCGGCAAAAGTATCCGTCCAGGAAACATAGTCACCGATGTAAAAGCTGGCATTGTAGGTGTTGATGGGATTAACTATTCCCGTTGTGAATTTTGTACGGGTTTCGGAAATAACATCGCCCTCAATGACGGGATCTGCATATTCTTTTCCGTTGGAGACAGCTACCAGACCTTTAGGAACGATCAGTGAAATGAACATCCCGCTGTCTGGTTCATCGCCCTGATAATCTTTACATGCCCACCAGCTACTGGCGCCCAAGCCCTGACAAGCAACTGTAATCCAGGGATTGCCTTCCGAATCCTGGCTCCAGATAAAGCCACCATCCCAGGGAGGTCTTACCGCATTGCGTGGTTTTCCGTGCCAGTAAGCTGTAAATACCAGACGATGTCCTGTATCAAACTGACTAAAGGGATATTTGACCCACCATACATTCCCTTCCTTAGCAAAGTTGAGCGCAATACCGTCCATCACCACGCTGTCAAGAAACATAAGTTCCTGAAGATCCAGTTGCAGACTGTCGGCGGGACGACCCACAATTCTTGCGGTAGTTACATTCGATCCCTCTATGCTTTTTGTCGCTGTATCGAAGGCAACTGTAAGCTGATAATGTTGCACATCCCACCAATTGCGTCCTCTTCCGTTGCTGCCGCGTAGGGTATCCTGTCTATCAAAAGCAAATGTGGTATTCGCCGTTAACGAATACCACATTATCATTAAGAAAAGAATCCTATTCATCGAAGGCTATTGATTAGCGCATCATCAAATCAGTGTTTGTGCCCATCTCCTTCTTTATGGTCGTGTCCCTCATGTCCTGAAGGCATTACTTTTTCGATACGTACAGGAGGAGAGTCAATATTCAGCATTTCCACCTCAAATATCAATATAGAGTTGGCAGGAATAGAAGGGCTTGGACTGCGTTCACCATAAGCCAGACCTGAAGGAATAAACAATGTACCTGTCGCTCCCTTATTGAAAAAAGTCAGTCCTTCATCCCAGCCTCTGATAACATGTCCTGCACCGAGTACAAACATAAAGGGTTCTACGTGGTTAAACTTCGGATCGGTATTCGAATCGAATACATTACCATCGAGCGTTTTTCCCGTATAATTCACAGTAACCTGCTGATCTTTCTGGGCCATGAGTCCGGTACCCAGTTTATTGATCTTATAATACAAACCTGAGGCTGTTTTGGTAGCCTTGATATTATTCTTCTTCAGGTAATCCTGTATCAGTGAATCGTCAGTGCTTACTTGACGCTTTGCCTTCTCTTCAGCTTCCTTGCGTGCTTCTTCCTGCGACTTTATAGAAACCATTACCACCTCGTACTGGATCATATCGCCTTCTTTCATCCATGGCATCAACTGAGCTCCAGCCTTCTTCAGAGAGTCTACAGACACGCGGAAGACTGCGCTGTCTCCGGGCGTCATCATCATAAATCCCTCTACAAGATCGCCCTGAAAAACCGGTGCAGCGAGTTGGAAAGGTACAGGCTGGTTGTTGTTGAGTTTGCGTGAATTGAACAAAGAGCTATCGCCAATGTGCGTGTTGATATGCATTTCCACATGATCTCCGAGCCGGGGAAAAGTGTTACCGGGCGCATCCACCACCATCTTATATTCAAGACCCGTAGGAGATACTTGAAATCCCGGCGTTGGCTTTCTTTTGGGTTTTTCGTCGGTATTGGTTTTTGTTTGAGCGATGACGACTGAAGAACACAGCGCGAATGTCGTTGCAAACAGAAATACTTTTTTCATGTATTAGCGTTTAAAAAGTTTAGCTTTATTGAACAGGAGGTTGCGTGCTCAACTGTGGTCTGGCATCCGCATTCTCTATATTAAGAATTTCGATGTCGAAAGTAAGGATGGCATCGGCAGGAATGGCCGGATGTGGACTTTGCTGACCATAAGCGAGACCTGACGGAATGAAGAACTTAGCTTTTGATCCTTTTTTCAGAAGCATCACACCCTCATCCCATCCCTGGATTACATTGCCTTGTCCAACAACAAATTTAAAAGGATCCCTACGCCCGATAGACGGGTCGGTGTTTGAATCAAATATATTTCCATCGAGCGTGCGACCGGTATAATTTACAGTCACAGACTGTCCTGCTTTAGCAGTTTCTCCGGAACCTTCTTTTTCAATGATATAGTATAAGCCCGATGCGGTTTTTGACGGCTGAAGATTGTTTGTTTTGAAATAATCCTGCAGCAATTGTTCGTCTTTGGTCTTTTGTATCTCGGCGTGCTGCTCCTGTTCCTTTCTCATTTCCTGTTGCGACTTTACAGAAAGAAGGGCTACGCTGTATTCGAGATATTGTCCCGATTTCATAAAGTCGGGAAGCTGCATTCCCTGTTGATTTTTAAGCGAGTCCACAGCAATACGAATGATGGCGCTGTCTCCGGCAGAAAGTTTCATCAACGCTTCTACGAAATCTCCCTTGAAAGCCGGCGCAGGCAGCGGAATCTCAATAGGAATATTGTTGTTCATCTTACGGGAGTCGAATAGAGTAGTATCTACCTGATCGTCCTTGTACTTTGCGGTCATATGCATGGAAATGACATCGCCTACCTGAGCTGCAGCTCCTTTCTCATCTTTTACGATGTTGTACAAAACTCCGTTTTCTGTTTTTTTGAAGCCACCTTCAGACTTACATGCATTAAGGCTAAAAATAGTTGCGCCAATCAGCGCGATTGGTACGATACGTTTTATCATGTTTGAAAATTATCGGGGGTGAATATCGGATAAAATTTCTTTAAATCGTGCTACTGTTTCGCTAAAAGACAAATTGGAACGTCCTCCCGAGGCATTAAAGTGCCCGCCGCCGTTGAAATGTTCTCTGGCAAAACTGCTGACATCAAAATCGCCTTTGCTCCTGAATGATAATTTTACTTCATCGGCTCGCTCGGTAATCAGCGTAGAAAAACATATACCGCTGATGCTAAGGGGATAGTTTACCAATCCCTCTGTATCTCCGGTGTTCACATCCCATAACTTGAGATCCTGGCGGGAGAGAGCGATCAATCCTGTGTTATACTTATGGAGGATCTCCATTTTTTCCAACAGGATATAGCCCAGAAACTGCATTCTCTTCAGCGACCATGAATCATTAATGTGTTCGTGAATGATGCTGTGATTCAATCCTTTGTCTTTCAGATCGGCACACATTCTATGTGTTTCAGCGGAGGTAGAGTTGAAACGGAAGGAACCTGTATCTGTAAGTACACCGGTATACAAACAGGTAGCAATATCTGCATCTATCAGCGCATTGTCGCCTGCAAGGTTGATAAAATCATACACCATTTCGCAGGTTGAACTTTTTTCAGGCATACTCATGCCAAAGTCCCATACGGGTTTCGGCAACAGATGGTGGTCGATGAGTACCTTAGGCTGAGTGCTTTGTTCGAGTTGCGCCGTCATATGTTTGGTACGGCTAAAATCATTGAAGTCAACTCCGAAAATAACCTCTGCATTTTTCAGCGCTTCGTCGCACACCTTTGAACCGGCTTCGTAATTGTGAAGTTGTTCTGCGCCAGGCATCCATGTAAGAAAATCAGGCAACTCACTCGGAGCCACAGCTGTTACGCTGTGTCCTTTTTTTTCAAGGTAATGGTACAAGCCAAGCATGCTTCCTATGGCATCTCCATCAGGCTTATGATGCGTAGTGATGAAAATCTTTCGTGGCGATTGAATGAGTGGAAGTACCTCTTCTATTGGTCTCATGTCGGAAGCCGGCCCCGGCTTTTTACTAAATTGATTCACGATATTGTTTCTTCTGCTTTGGGAGTTTCAACTAAAGACAGTATGATTGAAAAATGAACAAGCGACAGATAAAGTCTGCCGCCTGCTGTCTTTATCGAAATATTACCAGCCAAGCAGGTAGGCAAATACCAGCGGAGCAACGATAGTAGCGTCGCTTTCAATGATGAATTTCGGTGTGTTGATATCCAGTTTTCCCCAGGTAATCTTTTCGTTCGGCACAGCACCGCTATAAGAACCATAGGAAGTTGTAGAGTCGCTGATCTGGCAGAAATAACTCCAGAAAGGTACATCATGCATTTCAAGGTCCTGATACAACATAGGCACTACACAGATCGGGAAATCGCCTGCTATACCACCACCTATCTGGAAGAAACCTACGCCCTTGCCGCTACAGTTGGCACGATACCAGTCGGCGAGCCAAACCATGTATTCGATACCGCTTTTCATGGTAGAAGCTTTCAGTTCTCCCTTGATACAATAGGACGCGAAGATATTGCCCATAGTGCTGTCTTCCCAACCGGGCACGATGATTGGCAGGTTTTTTTCAGCAGCTGCCAGCATCCAGCTATGCTCTACGGGAATTTCATAATTTTCTTTCATCACCCCGCTCAGCAGCAGCTTGTACATGTATTCATGGGGGAAATAACGTTCTCCTTTCTCCTCTGCATCTTTCCATATCTTGTGAATATGACGCTGAATTCGACGAAAGGCTTCTTCCTCCGGAATGCAAGTGTCTGTCACGCGGTTATAACCCTGTTCCAGAAGATCCCATTCCTCCTGCGGTCCCAGATCTCTGTAGTGTGGCACGCGCTTGTAGTGTGTATGCGCCACCAGATTCATAATATCTTCCTCCAGGTTGGCACCGGTACAACTGATGATATGAACTTTGTCCTGACGGATCATCTCTGCCAGGGAAATGCCGAGTTCTGCGGTACTCATGGCCCCGGCTAACGTTACCATCATTTTACCACCTTCAAGCAGGTGCGTTTCATATCCTTTGGCAGCATCTACCAAAGCAGCGGCGTTGAAATGCCTGTAATGATGCTGTATAAACTGAGAAACAGGTCCCTTATTCATCTGTATTTATTTTGTATTGATTTAATAGTGGTAAGTCACCTTCTTATATAAATATAATCCCATGCGTCAGATCCGTCATCTGCTAAACGTAGCGTATCAAGATTTACTTCTGCAAACTGAGAGAAAATGTAATCATCCAGTTTGATTTTGTAATGTCCACTCTCTAAAGTCACCTTGTACTTGCCGTCATTGCGCATTGTCTGACGTTCGCGGGTATAACTCCGATCTTCTCTTAGGGTAAGAAAAACACCTTCGTTGATCATATTTGAATCTGCTCCTTCAAACCCTCCGGTTTTGCGAATACACTGCCACTTGCCCAAAGCTTCCGGGTAGAAGATCGCTGGCTGCGGATCGTCGTCGCATTTATATAAAAAACCACATTTGCAGGACGATAGTAAAAACAGCGTTGCTGCGACGATCGTTCCTGCAAATGCGGTCTGCATTTTCAACTTTAAGCGACTTTAGCGTTTTCGGCAATGAACTTCCGGATCCAGTCTGTAGTCATTGATTTCGGACGTTCGATCGGGAAACCGAGTGCGCGATCCCAGCAGAGGCTTGCCAGTACACCCAATGCGCGGCTTACACCGAACAGTACTGTATAGAAATCTTCTTCCACGAGTCCATAATGCTTGAGCAATGCACCAGAGTGCGCATCCACATTTGGCCATGGGTTCTTGATCTTGCCGGTAGCAGCCAGAATATCCGGAGCTACTTCGTACACATTCCATACGGTTTTCACTGTAGGGTCGTCCGGACAGTTTCTTTTTGCGAACTCCATTTGTGCAGTAAAGCGAGGATCGGTTTTACGAAGCACGGCATGGCCGTATCCCGGAACTACCTTTCCTTCAGCAAGAGTTTGTTTGATGTAGTCTATTATTTGATCTTTTGTTGGCTCCTGGGTTCCCAGTTTCTGCTGCAATTCTTCAATCCAGCGAATCACCTCCTGATTAGCAAGTCCGTGCAACGGTCCTGCGAGTCCGGTCATACCTGCTGCAAAAGAGTAGTAAGGATCGCTGAGCGCTGAACCTACCAGGTGGGTAGTATGCGCAGAAACATTACCACCTTCATGATCGGCATGGATGGTAAGATACAGACGCATCAGTTCTTTAAACTCTTCGTTTTCGAAGCCGAGCATATGCGCAAAGTTGGCGCTCCAGTCAAGCATACCGTCCGGCTGGATATGAACCCCGTTTTTATACTTACGGCGATAAATATAGGCAGCTATGCGAGGCAGGCGTGCGATGAGCGTCATGGTATCTTCGTACACATAATCCCAATGTGATTTTTTATTGATACCCTCTTCGTATGCCTTTGCAAACTTAGACTCTGTCTGCAACGCCAGGATAGCGGTACAAAACTGAGTCATCGGGTGAGTAGAAACAGGCAATGCTTCAATAACGGAAAAAACATGGTTAGGAACATGTGAGCGACGTGCCCAGGTAGCTGAGATATGATCTACATCGTCTTTTGAAGGCACCTCACCGACGAGCATCAGATAAAACAGTCCTTCAGGCAAAGGTTCACTTCCGCCATCAGCTTTAGGAAGTTTCTCTCTCAGTTCGGGGATGGAAAACCCGCGAAAACGGATACCCTCATTGGAATCAAGCAAAGAAGTTTCGGTAATCAGTCCGGGGATACCACGCATACCCTGATATGCCTGAGCAATCGTTACTTTATCCAAAACAAGGTTTCCATGCTCAGCTATCAATGACTTTATTTCCTGTGCAAGCACATCTGCTTTTGCCTTGAAGCTGTCTTTTACGTAGCCCATTTCTATCGGTGATTTTAAACGGTGCGAAAAAATTTTGAGTCACAAAGGTAATAAAACAGTCTATTCTTAAAATCCGTAAACGTTAAAACATCCGTAACACTTCGACAGCACATTACAAAATAATCTTTATCACTCTGAAAGGCTTTCCTGGAAAGGGTTTCAAAAGAAGAACAACTAATAAGATATCCGGAAGAAAATACGTGACAAGCTCAAATCCTGCTGTTCTCGAAGCCTATCCCTCTGAAATAATCAAGGTCTTTGACGAGTCTTCGCTTTTTTAGCTGAAGCTGAAGGTAAGCCGACATGGAAGTGATGGGAGAAAGTATGAAGATTGCTGTAATCAGCAAACGTTTAAAGAGTAAAACCCGAGGTTTGCGTGCAGGATCACCAGGGCCGCCTTTTTCTCTGATAAAACGCGCGAACTTTCGAAAGTTTTTGATACCTCTTTGTTCCAGAAGGATGAGGCCGGGTTTGAGGTTTACAGCTCCTAAAGTCAGCAACGAATCTTGAAGCGCTGCATCATGTTTTTCGCGAACATACTGCAGAATAGTTTTGCCAAAACGTGAAGCTCCTTCAATATCTTTTTGTTGCACCCCGGCAGCAGGCAAAATACCAGATGCTTCCTTCTTACCGGTAAATGCCCAGCGGATGACAGTAAGCGTGGAAATAACATTAGGGTAGGAGTCGGTAAAGACGATGTTGCCTACAAGCTTTGCGCCGAGACTCAGCAAATCTTTCTTTACTTCTTCCTGCGCATTGAGCCACATATTGCGGCTGCCGATGACTGTAAGGACATTTTTGCCATTGAGAATGGTTGCCTGTGTGCTTTTTAAAAAACCGGTGATAGGCAGGGAAGGATTTAAAAACCAGGGTTGGTAACCGAGTACAACAAGATCGTAATGAGTATTTCGTATATGCTCCGGCAAAGGCTTTATCTCAACGGGAATACGTTCCACTGTTTCCGGCATGGCATCGAAAAAGGCATAGGCATTCCAGGGAAAAGGAAAAGGAATTACCGGCTCAATCTGGACAAACTCAATATTGGCGTCCTGAACAATATCCCTGGTCATATTGTCGAGTATCTCCCGCAACTGTCCGCTTTGGCTGTAATAGAGCACAAGGATATTAGGCTTCATTCCCTAAAAGTAAACGAGGATTTTCATTATCCCATATCAGCAGTAGATCAGACTACTGTGAGGTAAATATAGGCGTAAGAAAAACGGGCGCTTTCCGGAACCATCACCAGAATTTTTTCACCCTTTTTCAATTTTCCGCTGTGAAACAGCTCTTCAAGCATGAGGAAAGGCGAGGCGCTGCCCACATTACCTACCTTGGGAAGATTGTAAAACCATTTTTCTTCCGGCAAATCCATTCCCACCTGAGCGAGATTATCCTTGATCTGATTCTTGAAGAACTCGCTGGACATGTGAGGCAGGAAGTAATCTACATCTTCCGAACGCAGCTGGTGTTTTTCCATCAGTTGCTTTAAGAAAACGGCACCTTTGGGTACGACGTGTTCCGCGAGCAGCTTTGTATCCTGTTTCAGTGAAAAAACGCTATTGTTCGTCCAACTACCAATCTCCAGGTCGTTCCAGCCTGTGAGTGACTTGTCATCATTTTTTATCGAACCGGCATACATACAGGTTTCCAGTTCATTAGCGAAAGAAGTTGTCTCCAGCCAGTTTATTTTCAGTGAAATACCGTCTTTATTCGGTTCGCCCTGAATCAGTGCAGCACCTGCTCCATCGCTGAGCATCCAGCGCAAAAAGTCTTTTTCAAATGCGATGAAGGGATTTGCCTCCAGTCTTGCAAGATTTTCCGCTTCCATTTGAAAGCGTGAGGCATGCATCCAGCTCGACAAACGCTCGGAGCCTACACTGGCAGCGATATTGGTAAATCCGCTCCCAACCGCCATAAAAGCGTACTTCATCGCCTGAATAGAACAGCAGCAAGCTCCGGATGCCGAAATCAGTTCTACAGGATGAATGCCCAGTTCGCCATGGATCATCGCGGCATGAGAAGGCAGCAGTTGGTCGGGAGAGGTTGTTCCTGCAGTAATGAGTTCAAGTTCAGCAATCGGTAATGTCTCATCGAACAGCGCACGTATAGCTTCAGCGGCAAGCTGTGCATTAGTATGCGTTTTCTTACCATTGCGAAACGCATAATAGCGGGTTTTGATCCCATTATTGCGTAACACAATAGCCCGTGCTTTCGATGGTTTTCCATTCACCATTCCAAGCACAGATTCCATCTCGTCGTTCGCTATCGCTTCGTTGGGTAAATATTTTGAAAGACGAGTAATATAAACGGGTCTCACTATTTGTCTTAAAATTAGGCTTGCAAAGATAATTATAAACTATTGGTTTACTAATGTGAGACTGATTTAATGTACGTTCGCTCCGTAGCGCCGCATCATCTTTCATTTCGTCGGGTAATTCCCGTTAACTTTAGAATACCAACAGCCACTATGAAAAATCTATATTGTATCAGCGGACTAGGAGCAGACGAGAGGATATTCTGTAAACTTTCAATAAAGGGAATCCGTTTGATACACCTTCCCTGGATGCCTTTTGATAAAAATGATGAGTTGCCCGGCTATGCCCAAAAGATGGCTGCAATGGTAGACGAGGAAGAACCCATGATGCTGGGACTATCTTTTGGCGGTATGCTGGTGACAGAGATCGCGCGCAGTCGGAAACTGAAAAGAGCCTTTCTGGTTTCCAGCGCAAAAGGCAAACATGAACTTCCTCAACTAAACGGAGCATTGCAATATCTTATTCGACGAGAAATGCTTCCCTACACCTTTTTAAAGACGCCCAACAGGTTACTATTCGACTATATGGGAGCCACAACGGAAGAGGAAAAGCAATTATTGTCGGCTATCGTCCGGGATGCAAATCCGGCATTTATGCGCTGGGCATTGAAAGCGCTCGTGAACTGGCAGCGTACCTCGTCTCCCGAACAGATCATTCATATTCACGGCACTAAAGACAAGATTTTGAAGCCGGATTTTATTAAAGCTGACCATTGGATCGAAGGAGGAACGCATATGATGATTTATAACCGCGCATCTGAAATAAGCGCTTTGATTTCACAATACCTAGACTGATATGCTGACCGTCCGATATATCCAGACACCCATCGGAGAAATGTTTGCCGCTACTTCTGAACAAGGCATTTGCGTGTTCGATTTTCGCTACCGGCGGATGATGGACCATATCATGAAGCGTGTGCAAACCGCTTTGGGCAGTGAGGTTCAAGAAGGTAATCATCAGCATCTTCAGACACTTACCACCCAGATCAGCGAATATTTCCTTGGGACCCGGCAGTCTTTTGATGTACCATTGCATCTCATCGGCACGCCCTTTCAAATTAAGGTCTGGCAGGGTTTAAGAGAAATCCCTTATGCAGAAACCCGCTCTTACAAAAGGCAATCGCTGGTACTGGGTGATGAAAAAGCCATCCGGGCAGTGGCAAGGGCCAACGGAGAAAATGGTTTAGCCATTATTATTCCCTGCCATAGGGTGATTGGTGAGAACGGTTCACTGGTAGGGTACGGAGGAGGTCTTCACCGAAAACAATGGCTGCTGGAACACGAAAGAAAGCACTCGGGTAAAACGCAGCAACGGCGCTTGTTTGAGGATTTGGACACATAAATGTTAAAGTGCATAAACCGCTCGGAAATACTTGTTTTACAGCTATCTTTTTCTTTAATTTTGTATTGACTACAAGAAGCCGGGTTATCGCCTCGTTTATGCGGGGAGGAAAGTCCGGACAGCCCAGAGCAGCGCACCACCTAACGGGTGGGAAACGTACCAACGTTTACAGAGAGTGCCACAGAAAATAACCGTCCCGGTAGCTGCTACCGGGATAAGGGTGAAAATGTAGAGTAAGAGCCTACGCGGTGTATTGGTAACAGTACACTGGGGTAAACCTTGCGCGCTGAAATGCCAAATAGGCAATCGTTCCTGCTCCGGCGGGATAAGGGCGGCTCGCCCGATGATTGTGGGTTGGCAGATAGAGCCAGTCAGCGATGGCTGGTCGAGATAAATGATAACCGCCCGGGACCATACGGGTTACAGAATCCGGCTTATAGGCTTTGTGTAGTTGTTTTGGTTAAATGATGCGAGCGCCTGGTATCGTCCCGGCGCTCTTTTGTCTATCCGATCGCTTTGTTCAATCCGTTGGACAAACAACTTTTTTTACCGTTTCAGTCAATGCAAACCCTTATCTTAGTCCTTTTCTAAAATAATCTCCTTGCAAGCCATATCGTATTATCTGGCACTGCCTTTTATTTATCTGGTGTCACTTTTACCTTTTCCGTTACTGTATGCATTTTCAGATGGCTTGTTCTTTCTGATCTATCGTGTGATGGGTTATCGTCGCGAGGTGGTATTAAACAATCTGAAAAATTCTTTTCCGGAAAAGACAGATGCAGAAATAAAGAAAATTGCCCAACAGTACTACAGCTACCTATGCGATTTGTTTCTGGAAACCTTCAAGACGCTGACAATCAGCGAAAAAAGCATGCTTCGTCACTGCAGGCTGGAACCAAAGTCGCGCGAACTGCTGGATAAACTGGCGCAACAAAATCAAAGCGTGATTCTGGTGATGGGACACCATGGCAACTGGGAGTGGGGTGGAAATACCTTCAGCCTGGAATGCAGCCAGCAATTATACGTTATCTATCATCCGCTGAGCAATCCCCATTTCAACCGGCTTATTATCAATATGCGCACACGGTTTGGCACCAAACTCATTCCTATGAATGATACCTTCCGGGAGATGGTAAAAAACAAAAATATTCTCAACGCGACCGCTTTCATTGCCGATCAGACGCCACACCCCGAAAGTGCCTACTGGACCCAATTTCTCAATCAGGATACACCGGTGTTTCGGGGAACTGAAAAAATATCGGGCAAACTCGGACTTCCGGTCGTGTATATTCATATCAGCCGGAAGAAAAGAGGCTTTTATGAAATGACCGCTGAGATGCTGATCGAAAATCCGAAGGAAACAACCGACGGAGAGATCACCGAAGCATTTAGCCGAAAACTGGAAGAAAAGATCAAAGCGGAACCTGAAACCTGGCTATGGTCGCACCGACGTTGGAAGCATAAACGTCCGCAACTGGCGTAAATTTTCAATGACCATAACCCTGTTCTCTACAATAATTTGTACTTTACAAACTTTATAATTTTCATGCGCGAAGGGAAGGAACTGATATTGGCAACGAAGCCATATGCCAAAGAAATAAGGTGGAAAAGCTGGTATTATACATTGACCGGACTTATTCTGCTGGTGGCAGCTATTGTAGGAACTTACATCATGCCCACAGTATTGGGTAAACTACTTTGTTCTGTGTTTACCGCCATGATGTTGTCGCGCTTCTTCATCATTTTTCACGACTTTCAGCATCACACGATCTTGCATCGTTCAAAAATTGCCAACATCATTTTTACCCTGTTCGGAATATACATGATCACACCGCCAAGCATTTGGAAGCGTTCGCATGATCATCATCATAACCACAATGCCAAACTGTTCAGCGCCAGCATCGGATCTTATCCTATCATGACCAAGCAGAAATTTCTGGAATCTTCTCCGAAAGAGCGTTTTGCCTATCTGGCGGTTCGGCATCCCATTACCATGTTCTTTTCCTATTTCACGATGTTTCTTTATGGCATGTGTCTGCAATCCTTTCTGAGTAGTCCGCGCCGGCATTGGGATTCGCTGGTTGTACTAATTCTTCATATCGCAATCTCTGTATTCCTGTTTGTGTATTTCAGTCCGCTTACCTGGTTTCTGAGCTTCTTTTTGCCTTTCTTTCTATCTCATATGTTGGGTGCTTACCTGTTCTACGCGCAACATAATTTTCCCGATGCGGTATTCAGATGTAATACAGACTGGAACTATGTAAAAGCAGCATTAGAATCGAGCAGTTATATGGTCATGAATCCCGTAATGCAATGGGTGACTGCAAATATCGGCTATCATCATATCCATCATCTGAATTCCCGAATTCCGTTTTACCGGTTGCCGGAAGCGATGAAAAACATTCCGGAACTGCAGCAGGGCAGAGTCACGACTTTGCGCCCTTCGGATATTCTGGCTTGTCTGCGACTAAAAGTATGGGATCCTGAAACCAACAGAATGATTGGTTTTGAGGAGATGAACGAACCGGCAAGACAGAATATAGCAGCCTGATGCCAGCCGTCGTCCTCACCATTTGGGATTGTTTGAATCAAACTACTGTCCTGTGTATATCTAGTAGCTGAGTAACCAGCCTAACTTTTCCGCCACTTTATCGGCATTCGGCAGCATAGCGACCTCCAGTCCCATGTTCATCGGTACCGCGGGAAGATCCAGCGCTCCCATAGTCTGAACCGGCGCATCAAGCTGGAAAAAGCAATTTTGTGCAATCCTTCCCGCCAGAGCCTCACAGAAGGAATTGCGCAGCTGTTCTTCGGTGAGTACCAGACATTTGCCATGCCTTTTCACCGTTTCATATATAAGCTCCTCATCGAGCGGATAAATAGTTCTGATGTCAATGATTTCTACCTGTCCAGGGAAGCTTTTGGCTGCATTCTTCGCCCAATAAACACCCATACCGTAGGTGATAATGCATAGAGAACTACCTTCTTCTACGTGCCGAGCATCTGCCTGCAAAACTGAAATACCCTTACCTAAAGGCAATACATAATCGCGATCAGGCTCTATAGTCTTTGCCTCATCGGTGCCGGGAACCTTGCTCCAATACAAACCTTTATGCTCCAGCATAATCACCGGATTGGGATCCAGAAAAGCAGCTTTCATGAGCCCTTTCAGATCGGCTGCATTGCTGGGGTAGCATATCTTGATTCCTTTAATCGTTGCCAGTGTGCTTTCCACACTACCACTATGATATGGTCCGCCGCCACCATAGGCACCTATCGGAACTCTCACAATACAGGACACAGGAAATTTACCACAGCTCAGGTAACAGCTCTTACTTATTTCTGTTACTAACTGATTGATTCCCGGATAGATGTAATCAGCAAATTGAACCTCTACTATAGGCTTTAAGCCCACAGCACTCATACCAACTGTAGAGCCGATAATATAGGCTTCCTGAATGGCTGTGTTGAACACGCGGTCGTCACCAAATTTATCGGCAAGGGTAGCCGCTTCTCGAAAAACCCCGCCCAAACGACGTCCTACATCCTGACCGTAAAACAAAGCCTCGGGATATTCTTGCAGGATTTCTTCCACGGCATGAAGGGCTGCATCCACCATCACTACCTTTTCCCGTCCTTCAGGTGTGCGGTTGCCTTTTTCGATCGTCACCGGTGTGGGAGCAAATACATGTTCCGCCACCAAAGCTGGATCGGGTTCGGCAGCCTTTACGGCTTCTTCAAACTCTCTTTGAACAAATGTCTTTTCTTCTGCTTCAATTTCATGCAATAGTTCCTCGCGCACACCACGCTGCAGCAAAACTTTCCGAAGTTTCGGAGCAGGGTCATTCTGCGCATGTTTTTCCAAATCTTCTGCCGTACGATACCATTCTTTCCGAACGCCGGAAGTATGGTGTCCCAATAACGGAACCTTTGCATGCACCAGGATAGGCTTGCGTTCTCTGCGCACCCAATCTATGGTGTATTCCATGGTCTTGTAACTGTCCACAAAGTCGGAGCCATTGACCCGTACACGTTCCAGACCTTTAAAGCCTGCAGCATATTCATAAGCATCATTGGTACGAGCTTCATCGCTGCTCACCGAAATCCCCCAATCGTTGTCTTGTACCAGATAAATGATAGGTAGCTGGTGCAGCGCAGCAAAAGAAAAAGCCTCGCTGACCTCGCCCTCGGTAACGCTGCCGTCGCCTAGCGAACACACCACCACCGGAGGAACTTCGTATTCTTTTAGTTTCCTTTTTTCTATGTATTGAATTCCCTGTGCAATACCCGTAGTGGGGATCGTCTGCATACCCGTGGCGCTACTCTGATGAATAATCGTAGGGTAGCCCTGCCGCCTAATGTTTGGGTGATTGTAATATTCTCTGCCTCCGGTAAAAGGATCGTCAGCCTTTGCCAATAACTGAAGCATCAGTTCGTATGGACGATACCCCATACCCAGCATGATACTTTCGTCGCGATAGTAAGGACTCACATAATCGCAGGGTTGAAGCAGAAATGCTGTTGCCAGTTGTATAGCCTCATGACCGCGGGAGGTGGAGTGAACGTATTTGCAAATTTGTCGGTTAGCGTCGTAAGTTTCTGCCATTGCCCGGGCTGTCATCATCAGCCGGTAGGCTCTGAGCAAGGTATCTTTAGAAAGCATGTCGGTATGTTGTGATTCCCCCTTACGGGAAGCGGGCGTAAAAGTACGCTGTAATTGCGAAATGAAAGATGCCATTCGATTGGTGATAAAGCCAGAAAATCGGCAGCAAATATCCGTACTTAAGCCCGGAAAGACTACAGATGAGAGATTGTTATCTGTGAGGCAACCGAAACATTACACACAGAAGAAAAAAAATAATTTTAATCAATCGATTAAAAAAATTGGTTAAAACAAAAAATGCGCTTTATATTTGTTGCAGAAAGAAACAAAGTACATAATGGAAAAGGCAAAAGAAGAGAAGAAATTGGATACAACCACCGAAGAGAAAATAAAGCAGGCAGCGCGTAAAGTTTTTCTGCAAAAAGGCTATGCAGCTACCAGGACCAGAGATATTGCAGAGGAGGCAGGAATCAATCTTGCCTTGCTGAATTATTACTTCCGCAGCAAGGAAAAGTTGTTCGATCTGATCATGATGGAAACTGTGGCGGGTTTTATGCAGACAATGGGGATGATCCTAAATAATGAGCAAAGCAGCATTGAAGATAAGGCGGAGGCGATTGCGGCTCATTACATAGATTTCATCATCCAAGATCCTAATGTGCCGATTTTTATGTTAAGTGAAATTCGCAATAACGTTGATGGTCTATTGGAAAAATTTCCCATCAGGCAACTGGTGAGCAACTCGGCGTTTTTCAGACAATATCGGGAAGCTGCTGAAGCGGGAAAAGTCACCGAATCCAATCCCTTACATTTTCTGATGAATCTTTTAGGCCTGGTGATCTTTCCTTTTATTGGTCAGCCTATGCTGCAACGTATCGGAGGGATGACGGACCATCAGTATCGGAACATGATGCTGGAACGCAAAAAACTCATTCCTATTTGGGTAAACGCGATGCTGAAGGTAACATAAATTTTTTTGCCCGCCAATTAATCAAATGATTGAAACAAAAACTTAAGTATAATGATCAAAGTATTTAAAAGTCAAGATGTTGGCTGATGGGATTGCTGATGCTCTTTATAGCACCCGCCAAAGGACAGCAGCGCAGTGTACTCACGCTCGAACAATGCCTGGAATGGGCGAGGGACCATTATCCGGTTGTAAAACAATATGCACTTATTGAAAAAACTAAAAACTACTATCTGGTAAATACACAGAAGGGTAGTCTGCCACAGTTCAATATCTCGGGTCAGGCGACCTACCAGTCGGACGTCACACAGCTGCCTGTTTCTCTGCCCAATGCAGATATGCCGGTACTGAGCAAAGATCAATATAGAGTATATGGCGAGCTTTCTCAGTCTATCACCGATTTGTTTACGCTGAAAGATCAAAAAAATTACATCAGAGCCGCTTCCGAAATCGAAACACAGAAAACAGAGGTAGAACTGTACAAACTGAGAGAGCGCATCAACAATCTCTACTTTGGCATTCTGCTGATTGATGCGCAGATCACACAAACAGAACTCCTGAAAAAAGATATTCAGTCGGGCATAGATAAGACAGAAGTCGCCATAGCCAACGGCGTAGCGCTCAAAGCTACCGCCGACAATCTGAGGGCGGAGCTTTTGAAAGCCAACCAGCGTACCATCGAATTAAAAGCAGTACGAAGAGGCTATCTTGATATGCTCTCGCTGTTTATCAATAAACCCCTCGATGAACATGCTGTTCTGGAAACGCCCACACAGCCTTTAGTTCGTATCCATACCATTAACAGACCCGAATTGCAGCTCTACGAATTGCAAAAGCAGCGTTTTCGGGTGGAGGACAAACTCATCACTGCCAAAAATTTGCCGCGATTGAGTGCATTTCTACAGGGCGGATTGGGCAGACCGGGTCTCAATATGCTGGACAATGACTTGAAAGGCTATTACATCGGAGGGCTTCGGTTTACCTGGAATATTGGCAGATTCTACACGTTCAGAAATGAAAAGATTTTGTTGTCGAACAGTCGAAGTCTGATTGAGGTGCAAAAAGAAACCTTCCTGTTCAATACTAATCTTCAGCTCAGACAGCAATCTGCGGAGATCGTCAGAATGCAGGAGCTCATGGAAACAGATAAAAGCATCATTCAGTTTCGGGAAATGTAAAGCAATCCACGCAGCTTCAGCTCGAACACGGCACAGCAACTACAAACGACTATCTCATCGCCGTGAATTCAGAAGATCAGGCCAGACAGAACCTCATCGTTCATGAAATACAACTTTTAATGGCAGCTTATAATGCACAAACCACAGCAGGAAACTAATACCATAAAAAATTACAGACCATGCAAAAGATAAGTACCATACTATTTGCGATCATTATTGCCGGACTGCAAACAGCCTGCAATTCGGGCAACAACTCATTTGATGCCTCAGGAAGTTTTGAAGCAGAAGAAACCATCATTTCCGCAGAAGCTACAGGAGTCATTAAAGAATTGAATATTGAAGAAGGACAAAAACTGAGGGCAGAGGAGGCAGTTGGATATATTGACAGCGTACAATTACATCTAAAAAAGCAACAGCTGGAAGCTCAGGTGCGCGCCATGCTGGGAAAACAGCCCGATATCCCCGTTCAGTTGTCTGTATTGCAGGAACAACTACGAACCGCCGACCGGGAAAGGACAAGACTTGCCAATCTGGTAAAAGGTGGTGCTGCTACGCAGAAACAACTGGACGATATCAACGCGCAGATCACATTGTTGCACAAACAGATAGACGCACAAAAGTCTACCTTGAACATTTCCAGCGAAGGATTGGCAAAAGATGCAGTTCCCCTGAAGTTGCAGATCGCACAACTGAACGACCAGCTTGCAAAATGTGTTCTTATTAATCCCCTGGAAGGTACAGTACTTGCCCGCTATGCAGAACCGCACGAAATGACCTCCGTCGGGAAGCCGTTATATAAAATTGCCGACTTGTCCGCCATCATACTCAAAGCCTATATTTCCGGAGATCAACTGCCAGAGGTAAAGCTGAATCAGCAGGTAAAAGTGCTGACAGACGATGGTAGGGGCGGCTTTAAAGAAACTTCCGGCATCATCACCTGGATCAGCGACAAAGCTGAGTTCACACCGAAAACCATCAGAACCAAAAATGAAAGAGCCAATCTGGTGTATGCCATCAAAGTGAAGGTCAAAAACGACGGCAGCTACAAGATCGGTATGTATGGCGAGCTAAAATTCCAATAGAAATGAAGGACGTGGTATTGAACGAGCTTGTAAAAACCTACGGAAAGGGTAGTGTCCTTGCAGTCGATAAAGTAAGTCTCGAAGTGGAGCAGGGGGAATTATTCGGACTGATCGGTCCGGACGGAGCAGGTAAAACAACGATTTTTCGGGTGCTGGCTACCTTACTGCTGCCTGATAGCGGAGGTGCTTTGGTCACGGGCCTCGATGCGGTCAAAGATTATAAAACCATCCGGAAGCATATCGGGTATATGCCGGGAAAATTCTCGCTGTATCAGGATTTATCGGTAGAAGAAAATCTAAACTTTTTCGCGACGGTATTCAACACCAGCATCACGGAAAACTATGATTTGGTAAAAGACATTTATGTGCAACTCGAGCCTTTCAAAACGCGTCGTGCAGGAAAACTGTCGGGAGGGATGAAACAGAAACTGGCGTTGTGTTGTGCACTGATTCACCGTCCGAAAGTTCTGCTGCTGGACGAACCTACTACCGGCGTGGATGTGGTTTCCCGAAAGGAATTCTGGGAAATGTTGAAAGGATTAAAGCAGCAAGGCATTACCATTCTGGTCTCCACACCTTATATGGATGAAGCAAATCTCTGTGAGCGCATTGCCTTAATACAAAACGGACGGATTTTATCCATAGACACTCCCGAAAACATTACCAAACAGTTTCCCGATAAGCTGTTTGCAGTAAAAGCCGACAATATGGGTAGGCTGCAACAAACCCTGCGCAACAGTTTATGGATCAAAAGCTGTCATTCTTTTGGCGACTATCACCATATCACCTTTAAGAACAAAAGTCTGATCGCTGAAAGCGAATGGCAAACAGGCTTACAACATTCGGGCATGTTGGGTCACATACCGCAATATCCGCAGATAGCCGCATTGATACAAACCCTGCAGGAGTCAGGTTTTCAGGACATAGAAATAAAGGAAATCTCTCCCGACATAGAAGATTGTTTTATTAACCTGATGAACTAACATGATTAAGGAAGTTGTCATTAAAGCAGAAAAGCTCACCAAACGGTTTGGTGATTTTATCGCTACCAACGAAGTAACCTTTGAGGTTTATAAAGGCGAGATCTTCGGCTTTCTCGGAGCCAACGGAGCAGGGAAAACCACAGCTATGAAAATGCTTTGCGGACTTTCCAGCCCCTCTTCCGGGCACGCAACCATAGCCGGTTATGATATATATAAACACGCCGAAGACATCAAAAAGAACATTGGGTACATGAGCCAGAAGTTCTCCCTGTATGAAGACCTCACAGTGATGGAAAACATAAGATTCTTTGGCGGCATTTACGGATTGACACCAAAGCACTTGAAAGCACAAAGCGATGAACTCATAGAAACTCTGGGATTGCAGGCTGAAGCAAAAAAGCTGGTTACCTCATTGCCTTTGGGCTGGAAACAAAAGCTCTCGTTTTCGGTGGCGGTGATACACGAACCCAAAATCGTCTTTCTGGATGAACCCACAGGTGGTGTTGATCCTGTCACCCGCCGACAGTTCTGGGATCTCATATACAAGGCAGTGGAACAGGGCATCACCGTTTTTGTAACAACGCATTATATGGACGAAGCCGAATACTGTAACCGGATATCCATAATGGTGGACGGTTCCATCAGGGCATTGGATACACCTTCCGCTCTAAAACAACATTTTTCAACCGGTACCATGGATCAAGTCTTTTACCAACTGGCACGTGGTGCCCAACGAAAAGCCGATTAAAGATGAAGCAGTTTATTTCATTTATCAGGAAAGAATTTTATCACGTCTTCCGCGACAGGAAAACACTGTTGATCCTGTTCGGGATGCCCATAGTACAGATTCTGCTTTTCGGTTTTGCTCTGACCAATGAGATTCAACACGCCGGTATTGTTATTTGCGACTATGCAAAAGATGAAACCAGCCGGAAGATCATCAGCAAAATAGAAGCAAGCAACAGTTTTGAAATTCAGAAAATGTTGCCCGATCATGCCGAAATAGAGAAGTCCTTTCTGCAGGGGAATACAAAGCTGGCGATCATTTTTCCGGAGAACTTTTCTAAGGATTTGGGACATCAGCATAAGGCACAGGTACAGATTATTGCCGACGCTTCTGATCCCAATACCGCAACTACACTCACCAATTACGCTACCAATATCATTATGGATTATCAGCAGGAGTTGAGCAACGAGCGCAAAATGCCGTTGAGCATCGTGCCCGAACTGCGCATGTTGTACAATCCGGAGTTGAAAGGTGCAATGAACTTTGTGCCCGGCGTGATGGCCCTGGTGCTGACGCTGGTATGCGTACTGATGACCGCCGTATCGATCGTGCGTGAAAAAGAAACCGGCACGATGGAAGTGTTACTGGTGTCGCCTGTCAATCCGTTTCTGATCATCATTTCCAAAGCGGTTCCTTATCTGTTTTTGTCTGTTATCAATCTGATCGTCATACTTATCTTGAGTGTTACGTTGCTGGATGTACCGATCAAGGGTAGTGTTGTTTTAGTGTTTGCTGAGAGTGTTTTGCTGATCATAACCGCGCTTTCCCTCGGTCTGCTGATCTCCAATGTGACCCGATCCCAACAGGCAGCCATGCTTGTTTCCATGATGGGAATGCTGGTTCCGACTATGCTTTTTACCGGATTTATGTTTCCCATAGAAAACATGCCCGTACCGCTGCAATTCATTTCCTATATCATACCTGCGAAATGGTACTATACCATCGTAAAGTCAATCATGATTAAAGGGCTGGGGTTTGAAGCCGTCTGGAAGGAGACGCTGGTGCTCATAGGAATGGCTTCTTTTTTACTACTGGTGAGCTTTAAAAAATTCAAAACCCGCTTAAATGAGGACGCTTAGATTTTTACTGCAAAAAGAGTTCAAACAGATTTTTCGCAACAAAGCATTGCTGCCGCTGATTTTTGTAGCTCCTATCTTACAACTGCTTATTCTCCCGCTGGCAGCAGATTATGAGATTCGACATGTTCGGATTTCTATCGTAGATCATGATCATTCCACCATTTCGCAACAACTGGTGTCAAAGATTACCGCGTCCGGATATTTTGAACTGGAAGATTACAGTAATTCTTTTCCGGTTGCGCTGAATCAGGTAGAGCAGGACCGCGCCGATCTGATTTTGGAAATACCGCAGGGCTTTGAAAGAAATCTGACACCCTATTCAAAGAATAGATGCAATACTATTTCGCGTCAATAAAAGAGAGTCAACAGAATGGTTTTCGGTTGAAGATTTAAAACAGACAATAACAGACGAAAAAAATTCTACCAAACTTTACAGTAACCGAGGAATATTTATACGAAGTATTAGAGCAATTGGCTGATGATGGGTATTTAAAGCGCAACCCTCAAAATAAACCATTAGACATACTTAAATCTTCATATTATACAACCAATCGGGGTAAATTATTTCAGGGATTCATCTTGATTAGCACAAACGATTTGATCTTTCATTTTCTATACATTGAACGGTTGTTTCGCCTAATACAACCCCGTGCGCAGGCGTCGAAGCTCTATAATTTACATTATGTTAAATAAGAAAAGGGTAATAAAACAGCGGGCTTCCACCCGCTGTTATTGCTAATAGTAGCTTGGCTGGTTTCGTTTGGCAAACTGCTCAATATACTTCCGGCATGTATTCCATATCTCGGCTTTCACATCCTCTCCTACTGCCTTGTACGTTCCGATAAACTGCTCCGCTTGTTCGTTCAACTCCTTACCCAAAACGTCGAGATGATTGTAATACACATCATCTGTACCACGCTCGGAGCTACACGCGCCCCGCACAAACACTTCCGCTGAATGCTCATCAACCAGACGCTTGGCAATGCTGCGGAATCTTTCCAATTGATTTTGAGTACCCTTCATAACGGCAGACTTTTTAAAAGTGTGGAATTTGGTTTCGCAAGGAAAAATATTATAAAAACCTTGCCATCAATGATTTGTAGATTCAGATGACAATCCTGAAAAAGCAAATGCTCCCCAATATGAGGAGCATTTATCACATATTTTTTATTGAACTTAAGCTACAACTTCTCCGTACAAAGACGCACGCATATTTTTCACTCTTTCGTCCTTCAGATAATCGTCGAAGCTCATTTCGCGGTCTATCAGTCCACCTGGAGTCAGTTCGAGTACCCTGTCTGCCACAGTCTGGGCAAGTTCATGGTCACGTGTGGTAAACAAGATAGTTCCTTTAAAGTCTTTCATACCGTTGTTGAGTGCGGTAATGCTTTCCAGGTCGAGGTGGTTAGTGGGTTCGTCGAACAGCAACACATTTCCCTTCAGCATCATCATACGGCTGATCATGCAACGCATTTTTTCACCACCGCTCAGCACGGTACATTTCTTTAAAGTTTCCTCTCCGGAAAACAACATCCTGCCCAAAAATCCACGAATAAAAGTCTCATCCTTTTCCTCTGAATATTGTCTCAACCAGTCGATCAGATTCAAATCTTTACCTTCGAAATACTCAGTATTGTCTGCAGGGAGATATGTAGGTGTAATAGTTACACCCCATTTAAAACTTCCTTCGAATTCTTGATCTTCTCCGGCAAGTACCTGATAGAACGCTGTGGTAGCCAATGAATTGGAAGAAACAATTGCAATCTTTTGCCCGCGCTTTACATCAAAGGAAATATTCTTAAATAATGTTTCTCCGTTCAGTGATTTACCTAGGTTCTTAACTTCCAGTATCTGGTCGCCGGCTTCACGTACCTGATTGTTAAACAGGATTGCAGGATACTTTCTGTTGGAAGGTCTCATGTCTTCTAGCTTGATCTTGTCAAGAGCTTTCTTCCTGCTGGTCGCCTGTTTAGACTTAGACGCATTTGCCGAGAATCGCGCGATAAACTCTTTCAGTTCCGCGATCTTTTCCTCAGCCTTTCGGTTTTGCTCTGCCCTTTGTTTCAGCAACAGCTGGCTTGATTCGTACCAGAAGCTATAGTTACCGGTGTACACCGTAATCTTTCCAAAATCTATATCCGCTACGTGCGTGCAGACTGCATCCAGGAAGTGACGGTCGTGCGATACTACCAGAACGATCTTGTCATAGTCGGCGAGAAAATCCTCCAGCCAGGAGATGGTTTCCAGATCAAGATCGTTGGTAGGCTCATCAAGCAGCAGAATGTCCGGATGACCAAACAATGCCTGCGCCAGTAACACACGAACTTTCTGGTTACCATCGAGTTCCTGCATGAGTTTATGGTGTAAATCTTCTTTGATTCCCAGGTTGCTAAGCAGCGTAGCCGCATCGCTTTCCGCATTCCAGCCATCCATTTCGGCAAACAGACCTTCGAGCTCCCCTGCTTTGATACCATCTTCCTCGGTAAAATCTTCCTTGGCATAGATGGCATCTTTCGCCTTCATTACGTCGTAAAGCTTGGTGTTACCGCGAATCACGGTTTCCAGCACCGGTACTTCGTCAAATTCGTAGTGGTTTTGCTTCAACACACTCATGCGCATGTCTTTGCTGATTTCCACTTTACCGGTAGAAGGTTCGATTTCTCCGGAAATAATTTTCAGAAAAGTGGATTTACCGGCACCGTTGGCTCCGATAATACCATAACAGTTGCCCTCGGTAAATTTGATGTTTACATCTTCAAAAAGTACCCTTTTGCCGTACCGGAGCGATAAATTATTAATTGAAATCATGTCGTTGAATGTAAATTTTCAAGCTGTGAAGTCGTTTGATGAGTGCTAAAAGTGTAAAGTGTGCGGCGGAAAACCACCTCCTTCTCCTCAACTCCTCCACGTTTTCTCTTCTGAACTTCTTCCCAATGGGCGCGCAAAGGTAGGTCATTATTGCCTATAATCTGGTTTTTTCTCCTATCTGTTTTGTTATAAATACTGCGCTTGTGTCTTTTCCCGCCAGGTTATACTTTCGGCCTTTCTTGCAAGGCAATGATTCGCATTATTACTCGTGGCGATGTGGAACCATTCCACTTCCTGATCCATAAAAACCGAAATCGTATTAATACCTACTTTCCCATGACGGTGTTTCATACGAACAGTATGAGCAATACGCGGGCTTTTGTAGAAGAAAAGATTCGTGAGGCGCGCAATATGGAATTTCTCCTGCTCATGATCCACGATGAGCGTGGCGCGTTGATCGGTATGGTGCAAATCAAGAATTTCGACCGATTTGTGAAAAAATGTGAAGTAAGTTATTTCATCGACCGCGAATATGAAGGTAAGGGCTGGGCAACAAAGGCGATCAGGGAGGTGATCAATTATGTTTTCTCTAAAATGGATATGGAAAAGATTTACTGCCGAATTGATCCTGAAAATAAAGCCAGTATACGAGTAGCGGAAAAATGTGGATTCCAGATGGAGGGACGTTTGCGTCGCGAATTTAAAACTGGCGAAGGCGATATTATTGATATCCTCTACTATGGCATTTTCAAAGAGAAATACTCTCTCTAGAACGCATATTTATCATACCCTACGCACCTTTTAAAAATGCGCCCTACCATAAATTTTAGCTCGTTTGAGCCTCTGCTTTCCTGTTATTTTCGTTAAACAGTCTTTGCCCGGTTGTAAATCCCGGTAAAAGCACTGTTGTCTGGCTGCGCACCCCATCTTTTCGGCAGCCGTTTCTTTTTCTAGAAAGACCTTTTTTTCAATACTGCCACTGTCAACCGGCTGACACAAATCAGTTTTTCCATCTCGTCTACAATACGAATATCCCACACATGAGTACCAGCTCCCAAATGTAAGGGCTTTGCCGTAGCCGTTACCAAACCACTTCTTTTGGCGCGAACGTGATTGCAATTGATCTCCATACCCACACAAATCTGCTTTTCGGTATCAATACACAACCATGAAGCCACGCTACCCACAGTTTCGGCAAGTGCGGCAGAGGCTCCGCCATGTAAAAGTCCGTAAGGTTGAACTGTCCGGGGGTCGACCGGCATAGTGGCCGTAAGAGAGTTGTTGGTTATTCTGGTAAATTCTATATCAAGCACTTCGGCCATGGTTCCGCGACTTTGGCCATTTAACGCCTCAAGAGAAACATCCTGTTGCTTCCAGATAGATGTCATTTTATAATTGTTTATTACATTTCTAATATATAGTTCCTTTTATTCGAAAAATATAAATAGTAGGTACCTGTTTCTAAACTGCTGGAATTCACGTTACATTTGGCCTTGTTTACCCTTATTAGTTACGATCAAAAGTATGCAAACAATATTGGTTGCAGGAGCAGGTAAGTCGTCGACTTATCTCATCCACTATTTGTTGTCCCACGCCCCACGAAACAAATGGAAGATCGTCGTTGCAGACGGCAACGCTGATGCCATACGCGAAAAGATACAAGGGAGTTCTTTCGCGGAAAGCGCTGTAATTGACATTACCAGCCAGTCCGACCGACAGCGTCTGGTAAAAGAGGCAGATATGGTGGTATCGTTGATGCCGCCACATTTACACATCCATCTTGCGAAGGATTGCCTCGAACACAAAAAAAATCTCATCACCTCCTCCTATGTTTCTCCCGAAATGCGGGAGATGAACGGTGCTGTGAAGGCAGCGGGACTGATGTTTATGTGCGAAATGGGTCTCGATCCTGGAATCGACCACATGACTGCCAATCAGATTATTCACAGCACGCAACGCGTAACGGCAACCATTACGTCTTTTAAATCTTATTGTGGCGGACTGATCGCACCGGAAAGCGATGATAATCCCTGGCATTATAATTTCAGCTGGAACCCTAAAAACATCATAACGGCAGGAATAGGCGGCGCGAAATATCTAGGTAATGGGAAGGAGATCGAAGTTCCGTACGAAAACATCTTTGACGGCAACAAGAAAATAAAAGTTGATGGTTTAGGTTCTCTTGCCTACTACCCTAATCGCGATTCACTTCGCTATCTGGATCTGTATGAAGTGCCCGAGGTACGGACATTTCTGCGGGCTACGCTCCGTCATCCCGATTTTTGCAAGGGGTGGAATGCAATCATCCGGCTTGGACTTACCGACGATCAGGATAAAATAGAAACCGTAAAAACTTTCGAGCAATGGCTGGCTCAAAAAACCGGCTACGATAATGAGGTGCCGCTACGAGAGCATGTAGCTCGATATCTGAAGATAGCGCCAACGGATAAACTAATCCATATGCTCGAATGGCTGGGACTGTTTGGTACTGCTCCGATAGTCGGACAACCTCAAAGTTCTGCTGAACTTCTTTTGGAAATTCTTCTGCGCAAATGGGAAATGAGCCCTTCGGATAAGGACATGGTTGTGATGCAACATGAGGTAGAATACATCCACCGCGGTCGGAAGATCATGCTTACCAGCAGCATGGTATTGAAGGGTGAGAACCGCGAATATTCTGCTATGGCAAAAACCGTTGGATTACCTATGGGTGTGCTTGGTCGCATGGTGATCAGCAAAAAACTGACGCCACCTCATGGAGTACTGATACCCAACATGCCTTCGGTTTACAAACCTGTATTAGCAGAATTGCATCACCACGGAATCCATTTTATCGAAAAGGTTCAATAAAACAGAAAACGAAGGGGCAGTGTAAAACGGTTTAGACGTGAACTTCTTTCCCGTTAATACCGGTTGATATGTCTTTTAATTTCGCGTTCAGCTTCTCTGCCTTTGATGGTCTCTCGCTTGTCGTGCAGTTTCTTTCCGCGACCTAAGCCTATTTCTATCTTGGCGTAACCTTTTTCATTGATAAACACAGCCAGTGGAACAATCGTATAACCCTTCTCTTTCAGTTTCTGTTCCCACTTGCGCAATTCGCGCTTGTTAAGCAGTAATTTCCGTTCGCGGGTAGGATCATGTCCTGCATAACCCGCATTGACATACTCGGCAATATGCAGGCTTTTTACCCAAAGTTCCCCCCGATGGAAATAGCAATAACTGTCGTTGAAACTCACCTTCCCGTTGCGTACAGACTTGATCTCGGAACCGGTCAACACCATACCAGCGGTCACACGATCTTCGATCGCATACTCAAAAGTAGCAGGGCGGTTTTTGATATAGACTTTATCCTGAGACACGGAATAGGGGTTGTAATATTGAAATAAATGAAAGATTAGACTTTTCCCTTCATAAACCAGTCGATCACCTGAGAAAGTTTTTCACGCAGGTTTTTCCGATCTACAATGAAATCAAGGAAGCCATGCTCCAGCAAAAATTCTGAACGCTGGAAGCCGGGAGGAAGGTCTTTTTTGATGGTTTCTTTGATCACCCTCGGACCTGCAAACCCGATCAGCGCTTTGGGTTCAGCAATATTAATATCGCCCAGCATCGCATAGCTGGCTGTGACCCCACCCGTTGTAGGATCGGTCATGAGCGAGATATAGGGTAAGCCGGCCTTGGCAAGTTGTGTAAGCTTTGCAGAAGTCTTTGCCATCTGCATCAGCGAAAAAGCACTTTCCATCATCCGGGCTCCACCCGATTTCGAGATGATCATAAACGGCATTTTGCCGGCTATTGCATAGTCAATACCACGACTGATCTTCTCCCCTACTACACTTCCCATAGACCCGCCGATGAAGTTGAAGTTCATACAGGCCACCACCAGCGGTTTTCCTTCTATTGTGCCGACACCTACTGTCATGGCATCCGGCAAGCCGGTGGTTTTTTGCGCTTCTTCAAGACGCTTATCGTAGGGTTTCATATCTACAAAACCCAGTTTGTCTATCGGTCTGATGTTCTCAAAAAGGCGTTCACATTCACCGTTGTCGAAGATGATTTCAAAATATTCTGCACTATTGATTCTGTTGTGATAATTGCATTTCAGACACACAAACATGTTGTCCTTCAATTCCTTTACCGTATAGGTGGTCTTACACTCAGGACACTTGTGCCACAATCCATCCGGTGCTTCTTTCTTTTCATGTGTCGAAGTCTGTATTCCTTTCTTTATTCGCCGAAACCAGGTGGACATACTCTTTTAGATTAATAAGCAATTTCTTTCAAACGGGCGGTAAAGATAGCGCAAATGGCTAAAAGCGCATTCCTTCCGGAAAACTACCTGTTTGCAACCGGAGAGATAAGGTATGGCTCCTGTATTTTGACTAACTTGCTTTCGTGGCTGTGCAATCTCATCGCCGCCAGCGTCAATACCACTGTATGCATATTGCAATTGTTTCCGCCAGCGTCCGTACGGGACGGAAAAGTCATCGCGTAGCTCGATACTTCGAGCGCTATATTCAGGAAAACAACCTGGCAACTGTAGAGATCATTGATTTACATGCCTACAATTTTCCGGTTTTTGAAGAACGGCTGCAATACCTGCCCGAACCTCCTGCCGGAGCTGTTGATTTCGGTAAAAAAATTGAAGCAGCACAGGGCGTTATCATTGTAACACCGGAATATAATGGTGGTTACCCAGCCAGCCTCAAAAATGCCATCGATCTGCTGCATCCGCAATGGGTGCGTAAACCTGTAGCGTTGGCTACTGTGTCGTCGGGACCTTTCGGCGGCGCGCAGGTAACGACTTCGCTACTGTTTACACTTTGGAAGATCGGAGCATGGATGGTACCTGCAATGTTTCCGGTATCGCAGGTGCAGGACCATTATGATGAGCATGGCATACCTAAGGATAAAGAGGCAACAGATAAAAGGGCGAAACGCTTTGTGGGAGAACTGCTTTGGTGTATGGAAGCCGGAGCCCGCATGAATGCCTGATTCACACCAGGCAAGAGCTCAAGATACTATTTCTCTTTTTCCGGAAAAGTGAGGTAAAAAGAGGGTATTGGGTTTCTAAAAAAATATTTTGCCACTTTCCCTAATACATTCATATCTTTGCCGTCCAAAAAAATTTCACCCAAAAGGAGGACTTAAAACTTGGAAGAAAATCAAATCATTTCTCAACCCCAAAACGCTACAGCGCACGACGATTTCGACTGGAGCGTAGACAAACGCAATGTTGCTTCCTATCCACAGGAAAAGCGTGAGCAACTGGAAAAAGTTTATGATACTACTTTCAAACAAGTATCAGATTCTGAACTGCTAACCGGTACGATCGTAGGTCTTACAAAGACAGACGTAATCGTAAACATCGGCTTCAAGTCAGACGGTCTTATCTCCATGAACGAGTTCCGCGATATGGGCGGCAACATCAAGATCGGAGACGAGATCGAAGTAATGGTAGTGGAAAAAGAAGACAAGAACGGTCATCTTCACCTAAGCCGTAAAATGGCACGTGCAACCCGTGCATGGCAGCAAATCGTCGAGTTCTACAAAACCGGCGAAGTGGTTACCGGAACCATCACTTCCAAGACCAAAGGTGGTCTTATCGTAGATGTGCATGGTCTTGAAACCTTCCTGCCAGGTTCTCAGATTGATGTAAAGCCTGTTACCGACTACGATCAGTATGTGGGCAAAACAATGGACTTCAAGGTCGTAAAGATCAACGAAGCCATCCGCAACGCCGTAGTATCGCACAAGGCATTGATCGAGAGCGATATCGAACAGCAGCGTAGCGTGATTATCGGTCAGCTCGAAAAAGGTCAGGTACTGGAAGGTACTGTTAAGAATGTTACCGACTTCGGTGCGTTCATTGACTTGGGCGGCGTAGATGGTCTCCTTTATATTACTGACATCAGCTGGGGACGTATCAACCACCCAACTGAAGTACTTGAAAACGGACAAAAACTGAATGTAGTTGTTCTCGACTTCGACGACGAGAAGAAACGCATCAGCCTGGGTCTGAAACAACTTTCTCCACATCCTTGGGATAGCCTGCCAGCTGAGATCAGCGAAGGTGCCAAAGTGAAGGGTAAAGTGGTAAATATCGAAGATTACGGTGCATTCCTGGAAATTCTGCCTGGCGTAGAAGGTCTGGTTCACGTATCTGAGATCACATGGTCTTCTCAACCTATCAACGCGAAGGAATTCTTCAAGATGGGCGATGAATACGAAGCTGTTGTTGTAACGCTGGATAAAGACGAGCGCAAAATGAGCCTGTCTATCAAGCAAATGACAGAAGATCCATGGGAAACTATCGAAACTAAATTCCCGATAGACAGCCGTCATAAAGGTGTTGTAAAAAACATCACTCCTTACGGTGTATTTGTTGAGCTCGAAACAGGTATCGGCGGTATGATCCACATCAGCGACCTGAGCTGGATCAAACGTTTTAACCACCCAAGCGAATTCACCAAAGTAGGTGATGAAATCGAGGTGATGATCCTGAGCATTGACAAGGAAAACCGCAAACTGGCGCTGGGTCATAAACAACTGGAAGAAGATCCCTGGACTACCTTCGAAACAGTGTTCCCTATCGGCTCTATGCACGAAGGTCACGTAACGAAGAAAGATGAGAAGGGTGCTCTTGTTCAGCTTCAATATGGTCTGGAAGCGTTTGCTCCTGCGCGTCACCTCCGCAAGGAAGACGGCGGCATAGTTGAAAACGATGAGACACTGCCATTCATGATTATCGAATTCGACAGAAACGATAAACGCATCATGGTATCTCATAGCCGCGTTTGGGAACAAACCAAGGCTGAGGAGAAAGACGCGGCACGCAAAGCTGCGAAAGCAGACGATGAGAACACCAAAAAAGCTGTGAAGAACGTACAAAGCAAAGTTGAAAAACCAACGCTTGGCGACCTCGGCGCGCTGGCTGCCCTCAAAGACAAAATGAAAAAAGCAGAAGACGAAGCTGATAAGAAGTAATTCGTCGCGCTTCATAAAGCTAAAGCCATCCTTTTAAGGGTGGCTTTTTCTTTGCGCAAAATGCCCGCATGGTATAGTTTTTTCACCCTACGGATGAACCAAACGTTAGGAAATGAAAAAGTATTTACTGACTGTAGTTGCTGCAGTTCTTGCACTTGTTTCTTGCAACAAAGACGATAACTCTTCAAACAATTCCGGTAAGGCGACCGTTACCATGCGGCTCACAGACGGTCCGGCAGGTTATGATGCCGTATACCTCGACATTCAGCAGGTAGAGGTAACCATGGAGGGCAGCAATCCTGTGATGCTGACGCCGATGCGTCCCGGACAATACGATATCCTTCGGTTCAGGAATGGACTGGATACCCTACTCTTACGTACTGAATTGCCGGCGGGAAAGATTGGTCAAATACGGCTAATTCTTGGTGATGACAACTATGTGGTGGAGAACGGAACCACTTATCCGCTAACGACACCTTCAGGTCAGACAAGCGGCGTAAAGCTCAATCTGCAGGAAACATTTGCCGCAGGCGGAGCCTATACTATCTGGATCGATTTTGACGCTGCGAAGTCCATTCATCAAACCGGTAATGGCAAGTATATGCTTAAACCTGTAATCCGGGCTTATTCTGCGCTTACCGACGGACGTGTCAAAGGCTATGTACTACCACTTGCAGCGGGTGCTACAGTATATGCTATTAATGGCCCGGATACCTTTGCTGCTATTCCCGACCCTGTTGACGGATTCTTCAGAATTACGGGCCTACCCGCAGGCACCTACCGGATATGGTATGACGCCGACGCAGGTATTTACAATGATCTGTGGTTAAATGATGTACAGGTTAGTTACGGACAGGAAACAGACCTACAAATTGTGGCCTTACTACCCTAGCCCGTTTATATGAATTGCATTCAAGCAGGCGATGAAAGTCGTCTGCTTTTTTTATACCAACGTCCATTCTTTGATTACCCTTAGCATTGGCATCAAATCATAAAAATCCAAAGTCATGGGCATAACGAACCCTTTGCACCTGTACTTTGTGAAAAATATCCATAGCCTTATGCAGACGCGCATCTTTCTCTTCATGATTTTTGTCTTGTTTTCAGGCTCTGTTCAGGGACAATTTCAGAATGTGATGATCAGCAATTTCCAGCAACCAAACGAGCCTGCAATAGCCATCAACCCTAAAAATCCTGCGGAAATCGTTGTGGGAGCCAATATGAACAATGTGTACCGTTCTACCGATACAGGACACACCTGGCAATTGAGCCAACTTTCCTCCTCTTATGGCGTATGGGCGATCCGGTTATAGCTGTGGATACAACCGGACGGTTTTATTTCTTCCATCTTTCGGCACCCTCCGGCTCCCATCTTGCTGAAGACTGGATAGACCGAATTGTGTGCCAGTCGATGGATAGTATGAATAATATTTGGAGCAACGGAAGTTTTACCGGTCATAATCCTCCAAAGGATCAGGACAAGGAATGGGTAACGGTGGATAGAAATACCAATACGATCTACATGACCTGGACAGAATTTGACAAATATGGAAGCATGAATCTCCTCGACAGCACCCGAATATTATTTTCTAAATCCACAGATAGAGGCCATAGCTGGTCGCAACCTATACAACTGAATAAGGTAAGCGGCGATTGTATCGATGAAGACAATACGGTAGAAGGGGCGGTACCCTGCGTGGGACCTAATGGGGAAGTGTATGTTGCCTGGGCAGGCCCTGCCGGTATTCGTTTCGATCGTTCTGTTGATGAGGGACAAAGCTGGCTGGAAGACGATATACTTGTAGATAATATGCCAGGAGGTTGGGATTTCCAGATACCGGGACTGAACCGCTGCAACGGTCTTCCTTTTACTGCCTGCGATCTCAGTCGGGGCCCTTATCGCGGTACGATCTACATTAACTGGAGCGATCAGCGTAACGGCGCTAATAATACAGATATATTTCTCTCACGGTCCACAGACGGTGGATATACCTGGAGCACTCCTATAAAAGTAAATCAGGACACTAACCAAACTGCCCATCAATTTCTATCTTCCATGACCGTAGATGAGGTGACCGGCTATGTTTACATTGTCTTTTACGACCGGAGAAATCATACAGGAAATCAGACAGATGTTTACCTTGCTTTTTCCAAAGATGGAGGACAGAGTTTTCAGGAACGAAAAATAAGTACAGCACCATTTACCCCTGTTGCAACGATGTTTTTCGGTGACTATACTTATATCGCCGCCCATGGAAATATCATTCGGCCGGTTTGGGGAAGAATTGATGCGCCTTTCCAAAGTATCTGGACAGCCCTTATTGATACCGCAACACTTTTCTCACCTCCCACCTCTGTCTCGTCGGTAAAATTGGAAGCCGAGAATGTTTGGCCCAATCCGTTTTTTGAAACCACTTTTATCTCTTTCAAAGTAAAGGAAGAGTCCATTGTAAGTCTTTATGTGCTGGATATTTATGGTAGAAAAGTAGCCACTCTGACAGAGAACCAACACATGGGACTTGGAAAATACACCTACCAGTTTGACGCTCGCAGTCTGCATTTGCCCAACGGTATATACTATTTTCACCTCCAGTGCAACGACAAAGTGACTACTCGCAAAATTCTTTATTCGAACTAGTCTGCGAGCCGAAAAATACCGGAAGCTTGAGCCGAAGATCTACCAAAGATTTTGGCTGGCCAATTGTGTTAAGAACATCGTACTGGAATATTTATCTCTGATAACCTGCGGAAGCATGAGAGACAGGATACTGTCGGTTTGAATATGTGCGGCATAAACGGATTCGTTCGTCCGTATTTCTTAGTAAATTGTATAGGATTTTCCTACGGAAATATCTATAAGTTGAAACAAACAACTATGACCAGACTGCTACTTCTGTTTTGCATTTTATGCTTCCTGACCGGATCCTCTTTTTTTTCCCTCGCACAAACTAAATCCGATACATACGTTATCAATATAAAGGGTCAGCATCTGGAATTGCCTGCCAATGCGCAGACATGGCTGGATAGTATGAAGGCAATAAAAATGCAGGAGCCTTTACAAGTCATCATTCAGTTCTACCAGATTCCCGATGAACTGCATCAACGGAAACTCTCTGATGCCGGTATCTCTCTGATGCACTATATTCCAGATCTTTCCTATACCGCTGTAATCTCTTCGCTGACGCCTTCTGCAGATGCGTCCACGCTTGGTATCAGGAGCATCAAAGTAGTTCCTGCGGCGTGGAAAACAGATAAAAGAGTAACCGGTATGATGCAGTCGTCCGGTGATGTCAGTCTCGAGGTTTTGATAAGTTTTTTCAAGCAGGTATCTGAAAAAGAGATAGAACAGTTAGTTTGGCAATATCAGGGAAAGATTACGAGCAGAACATTCGCTCCTTTAAAATCTTTTCTGGTGCAAATACCCAAAAACCAACTCAGCCAGCTGGCTGCTCATGCATTTGTGACTTATGTTGGTATGCCTGCAAAAGATCAGCCACTGAACTATGACGCCCGTTCTTCGAGCGGTGTCAATTACCTCAGCCCTCTCCTGCCACAGGGCAATGGCCTGGACGGGAGCGGTGTAACAGTAGGAGTAGGCGACAATATTTCAGCGATCTACCATGTGGATATCCGGGATAGAGTAACCAACTTTCATACAGAAGGACCTACCATGCATGGTATTCACACCACGGTAACGGTTGGTGGTAAGGGAATCATGGATCTGCGTACGCTGGGCATGGCACCCTCTGTAAAAATCCTGAATCATATCTACTCTTTAGTTTGGGCGCAGACCCCCGGAATGTTTGCAGACTACAACATGACGATTACCAACAACTCTTATGCAGCTGTGGTAAGCGACTGTGCCTATGCCGGAAGTTACGACCAATACGCTCAGATGCTGGATGACTATCAGAAATTGTACCCGGAAGTGCAGCATGTGTTTGCTGCGGGCAACGACGGACTGATGCAATGCGGATCGTTTCCTGCGGGTTATGCTACTGTAACTGGAGGTTATCAGCCTGCAAAGAACGTACTGACCGTGGGTGGCATGGCAAAGGATAATATCATCTGGCCAAAATCGGCAAGAGGTCCGGTAAAAGATGGCAGACTAAAACCGGAAATCACAGCTTATAGTTTTAGTATTTACTCCGGCAACGTCTTCGACCTTTATGGACACAGTAACGGAACCAGCATGTCCTGTCCGGTTGTAGCAGGCAATTTGGCGTTGATAGAACAACGATATAAGCAACTTCATAGCGGTCAAAATATACCTTCCGACCTTTTGAAAGCACTGGCAATGAATGGCGCAACTGATGTCGGCAATCCCGGTCCTGATTATGCTCATGGATATGGACTTATCAACACCGTTCGTTCCATTTCCATGCTCGATAACACCCGGTATTTCACTGATACAATCAGCAACGGCGCTACCAAAACCTATACAATAACGGTTCCTTCCAACACAGCACAAATAAAGGTGATGCTATACTGGCACGACGATCCGGCGAGTCCTCTTGCAAATCAGACGCTGATAAATAATCTTGACCTTACCGTCACAGATGGCGCTTTCACTTTTCAGCCCTGGGTGCTGGATCCCACACCCGGCAATGTCGAAAACCACGCGGTACGTGGAACGGACAACCTCAACAATTCGGAACAGGTTACTATTAATAATCCCGGCACCGGAACTTTCAACATACAGGTAAAAGGCTCCCTGGTACCTTCGGGAAATCAACGTTATGTCGTCGTTTATGATTTCATTCCGCAGGGAGTGAAGATTAAATTTCCCGTAGCTGGCAGTCTGCTACCCGCAAATGATTCTTTGTTTATTTATTGGGACGCTTCGGAAGATGCCAATAGTTTTACACTCGAGTATTCTGATAATAATGGCGCGAGTTGGAGCACGCTTGCCAATAATATTCCCGCTATACAGCGGCATTATTTCTGGAGAACCCCTAATATCAGCTCCTCACAGTGCTCTCTTCGTATTCGTCGCAACAATACTGCCCAGCAGGATGTTTCCGGAAGTTTTGTAATCAATCCGGAGCCAGACCTTCAGTTCAGCGCTATCCAATGTCCGGGATATCTGGCTATGGAGTGGAATGCAATTCCTAACGCATCAGGTTATCAGATTCTGCGACGTATCGGCGATGATTTGCAACCGGTAGATACTGTTATCACTACAAGCTATATTTTCAGCGGACTTTCATTGGACTCCAACCAATATGCTGCCGTGCGTCCGCTGATCGATGGTGTGCCGGGGTGGCGAAGTAAGTCTATCAGAAGATGGCCAAACGATGGTAACTGTGCCGGAAACATATCGGATGGAGACCTTATGGCAGAAGCCATCTTGTCTCCCAATTCAGGAAGAATGTTTACCAGTACTGCTCTGACTGCCAACGAAACGCTGGTTTTGAAAATCAGAAACCTCGACGACGCTCCGGTCAACAACTACCGGGTGTCCTATAGCATCAATGGAGGAACATGGCAATCGCAGACAAGCAATAATCCGATTTCTGCAACCGGAACTTCGACTTTTTCAATACCAAGCATCAACCTTGCCGCTACCGGAGTTTATGAAATACAGATGGCTGTTGAAAATCTTTCACAACCCGACCCTGTCCGCGGCAATGATACGATTATCAAATTCATCCGCCAGTTAAACAATCCTCCCGTCAATATCACCAACAGTTTTGATGATGGCTTTGAAGATTTGCCTGTGTTTACAATGTTGAAGGATAGTATGGGCATCAGTGCCAATGAACATTGGGACTATGTCAATAGCACCGATTCCGGAAGGCTGCGCAGTCGTATCAGTCCCGATATGCTGATCAGCGGAGAACGTTCTCTGAGTATGGATCTGCTGCTTAACAAAGAAGACAACCAGAATTACCTCATCGGTACATTCAATCTGCAGGGTTTTGACACCGCGACTACCGAAGCTCGTATGGAATTTGACTACAAACTGCACGGACGCCCCAAATTTCTGGAAGGCAATGAAGTATGGGTGCGCGGCAGCGATACTGCTTCCTGGATTCATATTTATCAGTTCGACACCACTGCTGTGCCAGGAATTGTTATTAAGACCGGCTCATTGCCTGTAACCCATGTTCTGAACCAGGCGGGACAAAACTTTTCATCAAGTTTCCAAGTGCGTATTGGACAACATGATACTTCTGCAATCGCTATGAATGATTATGGAAACGGAATGACAATCGATAACTTCAGAATCTACAGTGTGAAGAATGACGTACAGCTTCTTAGTGTTTTGGCTCCTGTAAATTTCAATTGCGATATAGATTCCTCCGCTCTCATTGTAAAAATTTACAACAGCGATAACCTTCCGCAAGATACTGTCGCTTTGTTTTATCGTTTAGATAATGGATCTGTACTCACTGACACCATATGGTTCCTGGCAGCCAAAGATACCGTAACACATACTTTCTCGACGCCGTTGAAAAACTTGTCTCATGGTACTCACCGCATTGACGTATGGCTGGCAGCCGATGGAGACAATTATCAACAGAACGACAGCATCCTCAACTATCAATTTCGAAATCAATATAACATCGCTTCTTTTCCTTATCTGGAAAATTTCGAAACCGGAGGCGGAGGCTGGTATACTGCCGGCTTCAACAGTTCCTGGCAATATGGCGTGCCTAACAGTATCAGACAACGAACCGCAGCCAGTGGCAGCCATGTTTGGGCTACCAACCTTACAGGCAATTATAACGACAATGAAGAATCTTACCTCTATTCGCCTTGTTTCGATATCAGTGCGCTGCAAAATCCTATGCTTAGCTTCAGCCTAAGTACGCATATTGAAAATTGTGGAGGTTCGCTCTGCGACGGTGCCTGGCTAGAATACTCAACAGATGGTATTCACTGGACCAGACTGGGAACTGAAGGCGAACATTATAACTGGTACGGACCGTTACAGGTATGGAACGACTCGACCATCAGATGGCATGTAGCATCGGTAAGTCTGCCGAAAGATATCCCCTCGCTTAAACTTCGTTTTGTAATGAAGTCGGATGCAGGCGTAGCCTGGGATGGTATCGCGATCGACGACATCCATATTTTCGATCTTGCCAGTCCTGTGTACGATGGCGGTCCGGTGCAGGTAAGCAATCCGGTTTCGTCTTCTGACTGGGTAAGTTATACTTCTGAAGGTAAAATAATGGCGCAGTTGAAACCTTCCAATCAGGGGGAAATGAATGTCCGGCTCTACAAACATTCCTATGTGTTCAATCCGGTAATTCAAAGCTATCACCTCTCGAGAAGTTATGTTCTTTCCGGAGATCCGGGCGACAATACACGTATCCGGCTTTTTATTACCGACGACGAAATAAAACAGCTCATAGAAGACCGGAATTGTGATACCTGCGTGCGCGCTGTTGATGCATATCGTCTGGGGATCGCCCAATATTCCGATCCGGATAAAACAAGAGAAAATGGATCGCTGACAGATAATGTAAACGGCAGTTATGAATTCATTCCATATACAGCAATTCGCTGGGTACCTTATGAAAAAGGCTATTATGCAGAGCTGGCAGTGAACTCCTTCTCTGAATTTTGGTTCAGCACCGGCATCCCGTCCTTATCGAAAGGAACGTTGATGATATTTCCCAATCCTGTGACGGATGATAAAATGCACATCATATGGCATAGCAATCCGGGAACTGATCTTCATCTGGATGTCTATGATGCAGTAGGAAGAAAAGTTTACCAGACCACATTTAAAGCAAGTTACTACGACAACAAAGAAACCGTTCATCTACCCCAACTCACAAAAGGCGTTTATACCGTACGCTGCTTGTCCGATGGTGAATTAACGATCTTCAGGATGATGATCGGTCGCTAACAGTTAGAGAAGCGTCTTGATAAGAGTGCCTAGTTTTTTCAGGCTTCTTTCCAGTTCGGGTGTCCAGGGCATACCAAAGCTCAACCGCATGCAGTTTTGATATCGATCCTGCAATGAAAACATGGCGCCGGGAGCAATACTTATTTTGTGTAAAATAGCTTCCTGATACAACTGATAGGTATCAACCTGTCTAGGCAATTCTACCCAAAGGATAAATCCGCCGGCAGGGTGACTGACTTTAGTGCCTTCCGGAAAAAAATCGCCTACAGCGCGGATGTAATGAAGGCTATTGCTATGCAAGGTCGAACGAAGTCTGCGCAAATGATGTTCATACCTGCCAGTCGCCAGAAAATTGGCAATGGCTGCCTGCTCTAACGCAGCCGAGGTAATGCTATGATATAGTTTCAGCCGCTTTATTTGATCGTAATGTTTCCCTGGTGCGACCCAGCCTACTCTATATCCCGGAGCCAGGGTTTTGGAGATGGAACTACACCAGAGTACATTTCCCGACTCGTCGAAACTCTTGCAGGATTTAGGTCTTTTCTTTCCAAAATAAACATCTCCATACAAATCGTCTTCGATCAACGGAACGCCATGAAATTCCAACAAATCAACCAGCGCTTTCTTCTGTTCATCGGGAATGCAAAAGCCCAAAGGATTACTGAAGTTGGTTACGAACAAACAAGCTTTCAGATCATAGCGTTGCAATGCCTTTTTTACATCGTCGGGATCAACACCTGTATCAGGATGGGTTGGAAGTTCCAGCACTCGCAAACCAAGGCTATTCAGCAAACGTAGCGTACCAAAATACGCCGGACTTTCCACAGCAATAGTATCACCTCGCTGTGTCAAGGCCATCAAACAGTATGAGATGGCATTCATGCAACCAGCTGTTGTGATCAAATCTTCTTCTCCAAGTCTCCCCTCCCAGTTCAATGCCCAGCGCGCAATTTGCCTGCGCAACAATGCATTCCCTTTTACAGGTTCATAAGAAGTACCACATGCGGGAAGTTCGCGCACTGCCTGTAGCATGGCTTTGTTCAGCGCTGCAAGCGGTAATATCTCAGGCGCGGGTACACTGAGCGAGAATCGTGTAACTCTCTGATCTGTCCAGTCGTCATATACCTCGGAGATAATCGCGTCAACATTCTTGGTGCGTAGAGCGTGAGAAGGTCGGCTTTTCTCTGGGCGTTGCGGAAATCTTGCCGGATTAAAGCGCACAAAATATCCGGATTGTGGCCGCGACTCGATCAAACCTTTACCTTCCAGATGATAATATGCCTGCAATGCTGTCCCCACGCTTACATTATGGTGAACACTCAGGTTGCGTACAGAAGGAAGACGGTCGCCTACATGCAGCACATTATCCAGGATCTGCTGCTCGATAGCCTCTGCAATATAAAGATAGAGATGTTCGTTTTTTGCTTTTGAAGCCGGCATATTTTTTAAAACTGTTATAGTCAAAACTACAGAAATTGTATCTGTTTTAGTTTTTAGTTTTCGTTCATTTTTGTATCAAAGATGTTTTCATCGAGACAACCACCACTATGTCCAAACATACCAAAGCATACCTTGCACTGATTTTCATCTGTATCGTCTGGGGCACGACCTATCTGGCGATACGTCTGGGCGTTCAACATTTTCCTGCCTTTCTGTTTGCTGCCATCAGGCAACTAGTCAGCGGCATCATTATTCTTGCTATCGGACTTTTCATGAGTCGGAAAGTGGATCTTTCCATCGGCAATATTCGTCATCAGGCATTCGTAGGCTTTTTGCTGATCACACTGGGAAATGGTCTGGTGACCTGGGGTGAAAAGTATGTACCCAGTGGTGTGGCTGCACTAATCTGTTCGCTCATGCCGATCATCGCTGTGATGGTGAATTTAATCGGTGCTAAGAAAGAAAGAGTCAACGGGATGATCGTAGCTGGGATGATCACAGGCTTTGCCGGTGTGGGACTTATTTTCAAGGACGATGTATCGGAGATAACCAACACCGAATACCTGCTCGGCATTTTTGCAACGCTCATTGCCACTTCAAGCTGGGCAGCAGGAAGCGTTTTCAACAAAAAAAGAATCTCTCTGATCAACCCCGTATTCAATGCAGGATTGCAGGTCATTTTCGGAGGATTCTTTTTGCTGGCTTTCAGCCCGATAATAGACAGCTATGACTACATGGACTTCTGGCACCCGGAGGTGATCTGGTCGTTATTCTATCTCGTAGTGTTCGGATCGGTAGCTGCATACACAGCGTACATGTTTGCTCTAAAAGAACTACCCGTGGGGATTGTCACCTTGTACGCCTATGTCAATCCTCTGGTAGCAGTATTGCTGGGATATCTGGTGTTGAGTGAACCTTTGACCTGGATCACTGCGCTTGCTTTTGTATCCATTGTAGGCGGGGTGTACCTCGTAAACTATGGTTACAGGAAACAGCATCAAAAAGATAAGCTAAAGGATTTTGGTAACAATGCCATGAGCGCTTTACCTAACTCAAATACAAAATAAAATTGTGTCTTCCCTTGAAGATGCTATCTATTCAATAACAATAAAAAACACTCTTTATGGAACAAACCATTTCGATCCCATCACGGGTAAAACGATCGATTCCCGATACGCGGTCTATTCCGTTTGGTGTACAGACCACCGACCATATGTTTATTTCGGAATACAAAAACGGTAATTGGAATGATCCACGCATTACTCCCTATGCTTCCCTTTCAATGAGCCCAATAGCTCTTTGCCTGCACTATGGGCAAACCGTTTTTGAAGGCATGAAAGCCTTTAGACAAAGCGATGGGAAAGTAGCTATCTTCCGTCCCGATAAGCATTATGAACGCTTTATGCTTTCACTGAAGAGAATGTGCATGCCCGAAATACCCCGGTATTTGTTTATCGAAGCATTACATCAATTCGTCGCGCTGGATAGTGACTGGATTCCAGCAGGCGAAGATGGCGCTTTGTATCTGCGTCCGTTTATGATTGCTACCGAAGCACGGTTGGGTATGAAAACTTCCGATGAATATTTGTTTATGATCGTTGCCACACCAGCTTATCAATACTATACAAAACCCCTCAGGGTAAAAGTAGAATCGCAGTATGTTCGCGCAGCAGAAGGTGGAACCGGCGCGGCAAAATGCGGCGGTAACTACGGAGCTGCTTTATATCCCACAGAACTCGCACGCCAGTCAGGGTTCGATCAGGTGATCTGGACCGACAGTTATCATCACGAATTCATGGAAGAGTCTGGTACGATGAATGTAATGTTTGTGATCAACAATATATTGATTACTCCACCTTTATCGGGAACCATTCTCGACGGTGTGACACGTGACTCTTTGCTAACTTTAGCAAGAGATATGGGTATTGCCGTGGAGGAACGAAAGATAAGCTATCGCGAAGTGCAGAAAGTATTGGAAAACGGAGGAAAAGTAGAGGCGTTCGGCGCCGGAACCGCTGCAGTAGTTGCACCGATAGAAATTATTGGCATAGGCAATAAAGAATATCATTGCCATATAGGCCCCGATGCTCTGATGCATAAACTACACCGAAAGCTGGTGGCAATCAGGAAAGGACAAGCCCCTGATCTTTATAACTGGAACTATATTATCTAGTATATTATGCAGACTATCACCCTCGAGTACAAAGGTTATGTTATCACCAGCAACAAAGAGCTACTACAGCCCGAAGCCATACACAGGTGGCTATCGACAGAATCTTACTGGTCGAAGAATATTCCTTTTCACCTCGTAAAAAGCGCTTTCGATCATTCGTATTGTATCGGCGCATTGAAAGGGGAACAACAGATAGCTTATGCACGATTAGTAACCGACTACACGACCTTCGCTTATCTCGCGGATGTTTATGTGGAAGAAGCCCATCGCGGACAGGGAATCGGTAAGAAGATCGTAGAACTATTATTAAATCAGGATTGGGTAAAAGGACTAAGACGTATCATGCTGGCAACTTTGGACGCACACGAACTCTATAGCCGTTTCGGATTTGCACAACCCGCCTTTCCGGAACGGTTCATGGAAATAAATCGTCCTTTCATTTACGAAAAACTATCTACAGATAAATAACCGAACAAATCATGTCTTATCTTAAAAGTGCTGAACGCCAGTTTCAATATTATAAACAACTAGGCGAAAAAGCTATAGAACAAGTGAATGACACCGGATTGTTCATTCAGCCTAATGAAGAAAGCAACAGTATTGCGACCATTGTCAAACATTTATGGGGCAATATGCTTAGCCGCTGGACTAACTTTCTTACAGAAGACGGAGAGAAAGACTGGCGACGACGGGATGCCGAATTTGAAAACGATGTCCAAAACCGTGAAGAACTGCTGGCTAAATGGGAGGAAGGCTGGCAATGTCTTTTCAATGCCCTCGGCAGCATTACCGATCAGGATCTTGACCGCATCATCTACATCCGCAACGAGGGACACACCATAATGGAGGCTGTCAACCGACAACTGGCACATTACCCGTATCACGTGGGGCAGATTGTATTCATAGCAAAGATGATTGTAAATGATGAATGGAAGAGTCTTTCAATACCCAGAAACAAATCGAAAGAATACAACTCAGAGAAATTTTCACAGGAGAAAACAGTCCGGCACTTTACAGACGGTTGGCTGAAAAAATAAGCTACTCCTTTTCTTCGGGTACAAAAAACATCCGTCGGAACGCATCATACAGCGCCAGATGCAGAATATTGCCATGGTCGGCATCTTCCATAAAATTAAATATCACGTTATGATGATTTGTCTGGAGCTTCTGACTTAAAGCAGCAGCAGGAGCTTCCATTTCTTCTCCTTCTTTACCCACAGCTATATAAACCTGTCTCGGAGAAACCACTGGCAAACGACGAGCCAACAGCGATTGTCCATCCCACCAAAGACTGGGACTTACCAGAATATAATGAGTGAACAATTCAGGTTTGGTAAACAGAATCTCCGACCCCAGCAATCCTCCTGCCGACTGTCCTATCAATACAGACGGTGTGTCAATACGATAGTGCGCTTTAATTGCAGGCAGCACTTCCGAAGCCAAAAAACGAATGAAACGTTCCGAACCACCCGCAGCCGGTATTAATTTTTTGTCTTCCTCGCGGCTGGAAGGAAAAGTAAAATCTCTCCTGCGGTTGACGTTCACAATACCTACGACAATGGACGGTTTCAAATAACGCACCCAGGGAAAAGATGCAAATTGCACCAGTCCTGCCACATGGAGAAAATCTTCGTCAAGTCCGCCGTCGAGCAGATAAATGACAGGATACTTTTCATTGGAATCCTGGTGGTACCCTTCCGGGAGATAGACGTTGATCGTCCGCTCTTCATCTATTGCAGCAGAATGAAAAGTGAATGTCTCCCCTATTATCAGTGGCTTTTTGTCTAAATTCTTTTTGTTCTGAGCAATTGTTTGTCCAGGTAATGCGCATAAACATAAAAGAATAGTACACGCAACAGGGTTCAAAAGTCTTAAGCACTTAAGCATTGAATGTGTATGAATTGACCAGTCTCAAAGATGAAAAAAAATGTCTTGCGGCCAGTAGTTTGCGCAAAAAAGACTTTTTTGTGACCAATCCCAAATACACGAACACCCGCAACTTTAAATGTCGCGGGTGCAGCTATTGAAGGCTATTAGGCACGATAATTTTCAAGGCGCTCTGCCAGGACCGCTTCGAGATTGTCTGGGATATCTACAGCCTCATCTCCGATCGCAGCATATCTGCCCATGCTCGAATCGTATGCAAAAATGTACTCTTTGCCATCATAACTTACCTTAAAACGCTTTTCAGTATTAAATTCAAAAGGTTCCGCTTTCACTCTGTAAGGAACGCCGTCTATCACAGTGGTTACATCAAATGCATTCATATTTCATGGTTTTGATAAACACACAAAACAAGAGTGCCAGCGTCATGTAAGGTTTTGTCAACTTCAATGAGAACACGGGAATTCTTTACCTTCAATCACAAACAAAAACCGTAACCGTTCCCGGTTCGCTTAATTTTGAACAACCTGTAAAACTTTGGTCCATCACGCGAGAACAATGGCAGGAAATCGAAAACAATTGAAACGATTGGCTTTCCTGATATTTTGCAGCATCCTGTTGCCATTGCTGCTATCAGCACAGAAGAGAGTGCGTTTCAGTGCGGATACCAGTCTGTGCGATACAGGACAATGGCGGATGGTATGGAATGATGAGTTTGAAGGCAACCGCTTAGACTTGTCGAAATGGTACACTTTTATCGATGATGAAAACTGGGTAAATGGTGTCGTCGCTGATCCTCCTGTGTCCGCTGCGGCAAGAGCTTCCAAAAAAGTTGTGTATAAAGATGAAAATGTATCTGTCGCTAACGGCAACTGTACGCTTACTGTAAAATATGAACCCTCTGAGTGGATGGGTGCACAACGAAATTTTTCATCGGGCATGATCATGGTGAAAAATGCCGATGCTACTGCGCCTTTATATTTCGTAAGGGGTAGGTTTGAAATGCGGGCAAAGTTACCTCGTGCAACCGGTATATGGGCGACCCTCTGGCTTTACGGCGGCGGTTCAGCTACAGAGCCGGGTTCTGAGATCGACATGTTGGAATATGCTCCCTGTCAGTCGGACCTGGACAGAATACCTTGGCATATTCACGGTTTTCATAGAGGAAGCAGTTTGAATGTGCACAACGAGACAGGTGGCAGTTATCGAGAACGACCCGACGACTGGCATATTTATACCACTGAATGGGACAGACATTTTATCCGCTTTTATGTAGATGGCAATCTCAAAGCTGCTTACAGCCGTTATGGCAGCGACTGTGTACCGGATGCTACGCGGGAGTATCCGGAAGATGCCGCTGATGTATTTCCCGGTGTGGAAGAAGGCATGAAACTATTGGCGACCCTCGATCTAACAGATGATCTGTACAGTCGAAGTGTAGCAGGTATTTGTGTGCCTATACCGCGTTGGCTCAAAAACCGTAATAAAACAGATGAAAAGTTCTCCACACAGCACTTCATTATTGATTACATCAGAGTATATCAGCGGGAAGGTGCTATTCAGGATATTTTCTCAGGAAATAATTAGCCTGGTATACGTGCCATATACTTACTCATCTCGTTGATCTGAGCAACGATCTGTTCGTTCTTGCTCTTGCAGGCCTTGGCTTTGGTAAAATAATTTTTCGCTCCACGGAAATCACGACGCTGCATGGCGATGCCACAAAGCTGCAGATAAGCAGTTGCTTCACTATCCTTATCCGGCAGACCAATCTTTACCGCTTTCCGCAGATGTTCGTAAGCCTCTTTAGTATTTCCTTTCTTAAATGCAATGGCACCCAACTGAAGATAAGCCGTTCCCTCATATTCCTTTTCAGGCATACCCGATTCCAGTCCCTTTTTCAGATCGGCTTCTGCCTTGTCGAGGTCGTCGGTCATGGTACTCATATTGGCACGCAGCATATAGTAGGAAGAACGCACGGGCTTATACAGCAGATTGGGATATTTAATGCGGTCGAGTAAACTCTGTGCTCCTTCCATGTCACCCTCCTCTATATAATTCTGGATCAAGGTCATAGGGCCGATCAGAAAGTGTGCAGTGATCATAAGAATGGCAATGAGAAAAGGCAACCACGCAGTCCACCAACCTCCGCCAAAATCCATGAAACCCATCAGCAATCCGAAGGCAATAAGGGCGATAGCAATATAAAGACGATTGAAAACGAGAAAACGACGCAAAGCTGGTTTCATTCTTAAAAAATTGGCTGCAAAGATAGTATGAACAGACGGTATTGATACATTCCCGGGAGGTTTTCCACCAAACAGCCCAAACTGCTGCTAAAACCTACCGTTTGGACACAAATGTGGTAGTATATTTGGTCAAAAGTGCAGACCAGATATTTTGAGGATATAAAAGATAAGCGATTGTTGAAGAGAG
>Ga0182793_1000110_pt1 | contig 73721 bp, 69 predicted proteins | sample Passage237A_FD_130498 | JGI IMG/M metagenome (GOLD analysis project Ga0182793, IMG submission 130498) | Cellulose adapted compost microbial communities from Newby Island Compost Facility, Milpitas, CA, USA - Passage2 37A (version 2) (version 2) ... | reverse complement strand
TCTTTTCATATGCAACCAAAAACGGAATGTTTTTTCTGGAAGATACTTCGGGGACAAATATGGATGTACAACTGATTGATTTGGAAAAAGTCAATCTGAAGAATACTGCCTTTTCCGCATTGAAAACCAGAAAAGAAGATGTTCTTATCGTGATGGATTATGCCTTTGGAGAGCAGGCATTTGAGGTCATGGACGAATTACTAAAACCATACGAGACCAAGAATTACAGCTCGTTGATGAATATAAATTCCATTTCCATCATGGGGAAAGCCGGAATTCTGGTTGGCAAAAAAGGTGACATCATGATTCCTAATGCACACATCATAGAAGGTCCTACTGACAATTATGTATTTGAAAATGAATTGAAAGCCGAAGATTTTAAGGGAAACAGACTTGGAGTATTTGAAGGACCTATGATTACTGTGCTGGGTACTTCGCTTCAAAACAAAGATGTACTGGAGTATTTCAGGGATTCATCCTGGAAGGCCATCGGGCTTGAGATGGAAGGTGGGCATTACCAAAAAGCAATACAGGTGGCTTCAAAAATCAGACATTATATCTCACCCGATGTCAAGGTGATGTATGCATATTACGCATCAGACAATCCGTTGGAGACAGGCAGCACATTGGCTTCCGGTGGGTTGGGATTGACCGGTGTAAAACCTACTTATCTGATTACAAAAATGATTCTGAAAAAAATATTGGATGCTTAATCCATCGCTTTTGTCTTCTGACCTTGTTGATTCATTTTCACTGGACAACAGCGTTCATTTGAGTTGAATTGGTTTTAACAGATTTGCCTTTCAAATATGAATGATTTGAATGATGATGAGCGTCTTTGTTTGATGCACAAGAAGACACCAACATAGGGTCAATCAGAATCTGAAGAACATTTTTTTACAATGATTTTGAATTCTTTTGTGCTACAGTTGTACCCAATCATAAAACTTCACTTTGCCCAATCATTTTATTAATATTTAATTGAATATATCAGTGAAAATTTATTGACAATTCATAGCTTTAGCTACTAAATTTAGACATGAAAAAAATCAAGACATTATTGCTCTGCGGACTTTTCATCATCTCGAGTGAATTGTCTGCTTGGGGGACGACCGGACACCGTGTGGTAGCTGAAATCGCACAAAACCATCTGTCGGCAAAGGCAAGGCGACAGCTTCAAAAAATCATTGGAAAACAATCGCTTGCTTATTGGGCCAATTGGTCGGATTTCATCAAGTCTGACCCGGAATGGAAAATGGCGGATTCATGGCATTACCTCAATATTCCCTCCGGAATGAACCGTGATAATTTTGATAGCTTACTGAATCATTCAACCGATGTGCATCTTTACAAAAGAACGCTGACTATCATCGATGAATTAAAAGACCGAAAAAATCTCTCTTTAGAAAAACAGCAACAGAATTTGTATTTTCTTATTCACCTGCTCGGCGATGCTCATCAGCCGTTGCACCTCGGTCGTGAAGAAGATTTGGGTGGAAATAAGATTGAAGTAAAATGGTTCAGAAACACGACCAATATCCACTCACTTTGGGACAGTAAACTGATTGATTTTCAGAAATATAGTTATACAGAATACGCAAAAGTATTGGATATTCACGATAAAAAAATCAACAAAAATTTATCCGACGGGAATCTGGAAGACTGGTTGTTTGAATCATATCAAAAAGCAGAAGACATTTATGCTCATACAAAAAAGGACGACAATCTATGGTATGATTACAATTACCGATATGTATCCACGCTGGAGGAGCAACTGCTCAAAGGTGGTTTGCGATTGGCAAAGATTCTGAATGAAGTTTTCGGATGATGGGCTGAACTTATTAATCAAACCAATGGGCTGGTTTTATGTTTTTCAATTTACCCTGTTGAAAAATTGTATAGCTGAATCCGGGGTGAATTGAAAATGCACCCACTTCACCTTTTTTGTTGACGGCGATATAAGCCACCTGAAAATCTCTGCGCTCGGGTTGTTTTTTCATAATTCTGCCGATGGCTTCCTTACAGGCTTGCTCGGGGGTTTTTCCCTGCCGCATCAGTTCTACCACCAGATAAGCGCCCACGGTTTTCAATACTTCTTCACCCACTCCGGTGGCGGTGGCTGCCCCTATTTCGTTGTCCACATACAAACCCGAACCTATAATGGGCGAATCGCCTACCCGACCGTGCATCTTGTAGGCAAGCCCGCTGGTGGTGCATCCGCCCGACAAATTTCCGCGAATATCCATGGCCAGCATCCCTATGGTATCATGATTTTCAATATTAATGATTGGTTTGTACTCCGATTTCTTCAACCAATCCTTCCAAGCATTTTTTGTCTCTTCGGTCAACAGGTTTTGTCTTTTGAATCCCTGAGCTTCTGCGAACTGTTTTGCTCCTTCACCTGCCAACAGGACATGGGGTGTTTTTTCCATCACTTTTCTTGCTACTGAAATTGCATTTACAATTTCCTCCAGAAAAACCACTGCACCATAATTTCCTTTGTCGTCCATGATACAGGCGTCCAGTGATACATGACCGTCCCGATCGGGCAATCCACCATATCCAACCGAGGAATTGGATGGGTCTTCTTCTTCGACATTGCATCCTTGTTCCACTGCATCAATGGCAGGTGCTCCGGCGAGAATCACATCCCGTGCTTTTGCTACTGCGTTGGGCACATTCCAAGTAGCGATGACCAGCGGGTAATTGACATTATTGGATTGTCTTTTGTTAGATTTCGAATCTCTGGTCACATTGGCCAAAACCGATGTTCCAATGGCCAAACCGAGGCTTGAGAGTGCTGACTTGCTGATGAATTTTCTACGGTTCATTTTACGGGAGATTAATTTATTTACGCTAATTTCAACAATTTGAATGAATAATTGCAGTTTGATACTGACAAATATTTATAAAACAAAAAGCCGGTTTACTTTATAAACCGGCTTTTAATGCAAATATTATGAAGTAATTTATTTTTTCACAATTTTTGAAGTGTGAACATTTCCTTTGGAATCCAGTACGCTAACTACATAAACGCCTGCAGGAAGTTCAGAGACTCTTACAGAAGCATCTTTAGAAGAAGCAACTATTTTACCTGTCATGTCAACAACAGTCATTTGTTTTACTTCTGCGTTATTTATGTTTACTTTCACAAAGTTAGTTGCAGGGTTTGGATAAACCGAAAATGAAACATTGTTAATGTCAGAAACACCCATGGTGGTTTCTTCACCTTCGATGTACATACCCAAATCCAGGTCAGTCCAGTCAAGCAGGAAGCTAAGTGGTGTCCAAACAGTAGCACCGGCTCCGAACAAATTGCTTGGGTCAATTAAGTGACCTTCTACACCGTTGGCAGACAATGATTGGTACCAGTTCCATCTTGTAGAACCTTCGGTAATGTCAGCCAAAGTAGTCACAGGAACTACAGAAAGCCAAAATTTACCACTTGGCAATACAACATCATAACCGGCTTCAACCAGATCCAGAGTGAATGTATACGTAGCTTCATCAAAATAGAAACCTGTATCACCCACATACATCTCAAATTTAAAAAGGCTGTCGGTTGCCGGGTCTGAACCTAAAGGAATCCAGTCATCATCAGCAATCAGGTAAAAGTTTACGCCCAGCAAATTGTTCTGAAGGTCAAGTGAGTTATTAAACCCATAAGCTTCAAGCTTTGTAATTTTGGTAGCAGGGTATGTCAAATCAAAATCATCAGCACTTGCTGCATACTGTCCATTTACATCCATTCCAGACACAATTCCTGAGGTGCCTGTATCCAACTGAGCAATGATAACTTCATTTGGAGAAAAGTTAGCTACAGGTGTCTGTGGAAATTCTGCAACGACAGTAATTTCTTGCTGTGCAAATGTCACAGAAAACAAAAGCCCTGTTAGCAAAATAGAAATTTTTTTCATTTTTTTCACTTTTTAATTAAATATTAAACATAAATCCTAATTCGGCAAAGTTAGTTCTTACCCACATATTTCAGATGACAAAAGTCATACTTTAGAAGATTTAACAGATTTTAAAGCAAAAAGTAACATATTTGGTTTCATTTGACATCGAACGAATCCCTGAGTACATTTCCAAAAACATTGAATGCAAGGACCAGTAGCATGATGGCAATACCTGGTAACAGGGCGAGATGTGCATCTCCAAGTATGATGTGGGAATAATTCTCTTTGATGAGATTTCCCCATGAGGGAGTAGGTGGTTGCGCGCCGATTCCCAGAAAACTCAATCCGCTTTCAACAAGTATGGCTGCAGCAAAATTGGCAGCAGAAATCACGATGACTGGCGCCAGAATATTGGGTAATATTTCTTTGAAAATAATCCTTGCGTCACCAAATCCCATTGCCTTTGCGGCTTCCACGAATTCTTTTTCTCTGTAGCTGATGAATTGTCCTCGTACGACTCTGGCGACTTCAACCCACATCGTTAGGCCGACCGCCACGAAGATTTGCCAGAATCCTTTGCCCAAAGCCAGAGTAATGGCAATGACCAACAGCAAAGTGGGTATGGACCAGACCACATTGATCAGCCACATAATAAAATCGTCTGCGCGGCCTCGGTAATAACCGCCGATTGCACCTATCGGAATGCCCACCAGAAGTGAAATAAATACCGCAATAAAACCAATGAGAAATGAAATCCGGGTACCTATGATGAGTCGCGAATAAAAGTCACGACCGTAATTATCGGTTCCAAACTTGAATTTCTTTTCATAGATGAATTTTTCTTCAAGTTGTTTCTTTGACACTGCTTTGTCTGTCCATTCCGTCATCGGCAAAGCAGTGATTTCTCCCTTCAGCCCGTCTCCGAGATAGGGTACATAACGGACGGAGTCGCCTGTAATTTCGAAAGATTCGATTGCGATTTGTTCGGTTTCCACTTCTTTGCCGAGGAAGAAATCTTTGACAGAATTTTTTGGGTTGTAATTTGCCAATGGGACTTCGAGCAAAAGTTGGGTATAACCCATCGGTTTGTGTGCCAGAACCAGATTCTGCTGATTGGCATCTTTCACATTGTCAGAGGAGAGTCCGTATGCAAATACGCTGATCAGCGCAGCCATAAGAATCAGCAGAAAGGAAGCAATGCCCAAAGGGTTTTTCGTTATTTTTCTGAGCGCATTTCTTTCAAAAGAACCCGGTGATTTTTCCATTGCATTTTAAGAAATATCTTTGAGTACATTAACGGATTCTTCTACATAAAAGTCCTTTTCAATATTCTTGTGCCATGATTTCCTTCTTTCTCTTAGAATGGTGTCTTGTTCGAATCGGGGCAACTCCCATTTGGGTGATTCGACTTTGAGCCTTGATTTGTACACGCTGAGTGAATCATATTTTTGTGATTCGTCTTGTCTTTTTTCTCTTTCGGCTTTGTATTTGTCGAGATTGAGTGAAATCCTATCGATGGTGTCCAGGTCTTTGTAATAGCGAGCAGCTTCATCAATCAACCTAAGGTAGGCATTGTCTTTGACTCTCTTCCGGCTATTTTCGACTACTTTATTTAAATCAAAAGTAGGTTCCCATGCATTGAATTTCACTGCTTTGATTTGATCCCATGGCAGTGCATCCTCAGAACTGGATTCGCTGATGTCAGAATAGGTGAGTATATTGGGCAAAATGATGTCTGGAGTAACTCCTTTCAGCTGTGTTGAGCCACCATTGACCCTATAGAATTTCTGAATGGTAAGTTTGAGTGAACCCATGTCGTCTGAGTTGCTTCTTTGATCGAGCGGAATAAAAGTCTGAACGGTTCCTTTGCCAAATGTTTTATGGCTGCCCACAATCACTGCTCTTTTGTAATCCTGCATGGCTGCAGCAAGAATTTCAGAGGCCGAAGCCGATGCTTCATTGACCATAATCACCATGGGGCCGTCATAATGAACGGACGAATCGTTGTCTTCATAAACCCTCAAGTGTCCGTCGCTTCGTCTGACTTGTACGATGGGGCCTTTGGGTATAAAGAGGCCTGCAATCTGTATTGCTTCGTCCAATGAGCCTCCGCCGTTGAATCTCATATCAAAAATCAATCCTTTGATATTTTCCTGTTTGAGTCCTTCAATTTCTTTGATAATATCGTCTGAAGGATCCCGTCCGTTTTTGTCATTAAAATTGGTATAGAACTCGGGCAGATAAATGATACCGAATTTGTCTCCGTTGTCATTTATGATTGCACTTCTTGCAAAAACTTCCTCTTGTTCAATCACATCCCTGATTAATTTAATGTCTTTCAGAGAACCGTCCTTTTTCTTGACTGTAAGGGTGACTTCGGTTCCTTTCTTGCCTCGAATTAGACTGATGGCATCGTCCAGAATCATTCCGACAATACTGACTGATTCTTCTCCTTTTTGTTTCACAGATACAATTTGGTCGCCGACTTCAAGCTGACCGTCTTTCCATGCGGGTCCTCCGATGACAAGTTCCATGATGGTGGCATAACCTCTTTTGTCCTGCAACAACGCACCAATGCCTTCCAATTGACCTGAGATATTAACATCGAATCTGTCTTTGTCCTGAGGTGAGAAATAATTGGTATGTGGGTCGTATCTTTCTGTAAATGAATTGATGTAATAGCCGAGGAATTTTTCCTTTTTGTAATGGGATTGGATTCTGAAGAAGTCGGCAATGTTTTCTGATACTTTCTCTCTTGCTTCTTTTTCGAGTTGCTCAAATGGCAAATCCATTTTGACAGTATCCTCTTGCAGTCTGATTAATTCGCTGAGTGCGTTGTATTTCAGGTATCTTCTCCAGTAATCTTTTGCCTGATCTTTGTTTTTTGCGTAGCTGAGTATGCCATCACCAATCAGAAAATCTTCATCCACAGAAAAATCGAATGGCTGCTGTAGAATTTCTTCAGAATACACCTTGGCTTCTTGAAACCGTTGAAACAATGTGTCAATGGTGGCATTAAAAAAAGTCAAATCTTGGTTGTTGAAATAATCATCCAAATGATGTATGTCTCTTTTGAACCACTCGTAATCTGTTTGGAGCAAATATCTTTTATTGGGGTCTATTCTTTCTAAGTATGCTTTGAAGACCTGTTCAGAAAAATTATCATTGATAATCTGAGGTCTGTAATGCATATAGGTAAGTGAGTTCTTCACATTTCTAATAATGTTTTTGATTTTGGTATCATCGTTGGGGTTCCCTGGCGTACAGAAACAAAAGGCCATGAAACACATCGACAGAAATGAAAGTATTACAAAAGTTCTCTTTATCAGCATAAAATATCCTTATATTGGTCAAAAATAATTACAAATATAGAGCCAAAAAACAGTCTGACTACATTTGGCCATAAAACTTTCAAATATAAATGAATTCAAACAATAAACCATTAATTCTGGTTACGAATGATGACGGAATTACAGCCCCCGGTTTGCGAGCACTCATTAAAATGATGAATGAAATCGGTGAGGTATTCGTTGTGGCACCGGACAGTCCACAAAGCGGAATGGGACACGCCATTACAGTGGATTCAACTTTGTTTTGCGAAAAAGTGAAATTAGATGACGGTCCTCAATCCGATCGAGAATGGGCTTGTTCGGGCACCCCGGTGGACTGTGTGAAACTGGCTGTCAACCGAATTTTGCCGAGAAGACCCGACATTTGTGTTTCGGGCATCAACCACGGTTCCAACTCTTCCATCAATGTGATTTATTCGGGCACCATGTCAGCTGCGGTCGAAGCCGGTGTGGATGGCATCCCGGCGATTGGTTTTTCGCTTTGCGATTTTTCTTATCATGCAGATTTTTTCGCTGCTAAAAAATACATTCAAAGAATCGTCAGTCAATCCTTGGAAAAGAAAATGAAAAAGGGAATGGTGTTGAATGTGAATATTCCCAAACTTTCTGAAAATGAATTGAAGGGAATCAAGGTTTGTCGGCAAGCAAAAGCGATTTGGCAGGAAGACTATGACAAAAGAAGCAGTCCGCGTGGAAAAACCTATTATTGGTTGACCGGCAAATTTGTGAATTTAGACAGCGGCGACGATACCGATGAGCGGGCTTTGGAGGAAGGATATATTTCGGTGGTCCCGATTCAGTACGATATGACGGCACACGATTATATTTCTGTACTGAACAATTGGGAACTTTGAGAAATCAATTAGCAAAAATCAAGCTTCCATGGCACTTTTAGAAAGATTATACTTTAATCATTTTTTTATATCTCAGCTGGCAATAGCTTTGTTTAATTTTTAATATCAATGAATTATGAGAAATTTTATTTTTATTTTTTTTCTTCTAATGACAGGTTTATGTTTTGCAAACAATGAAAAATCAAAAATTGAAAATTCAGTTAAGGAAAGTAAACAAATCAAGCATCAAGTTATTTTAAACGATGACAATTGTTTTACAGTGACTTATTCTTGTGGGAAAACCGAGGAAATATGTGATTTGAAGGTGATTTTTGGGATTTGATGGCTTATATAGAAAAGCAAGAAAATAAGTTGTGTCCCTTTGCTCCATTGTAATTATTAGTCACTGATATAGAATTAAAAGTCAATGAAATGAAAATTTTGTTTTCATTATTGTTTATATGGGTCAGCATTTTTTCTTATACTCAGAACTATAAATTTGTTTATAGTTTGGATGCGCGATTGGATTCCATTTCATCTGCATTTGATTTGAGTGAAAACATGGTTCTTTTTTATGACCACAATCAAAAGAGCTCTTATTTTGTTAGTGAAAACAAATTAAAAAGAGATTCAATAGAAATATTGGTAAGAAGCGGCTCGATTTCAAAAATGGAAGCCATGGCAAATGTTTCCAATTATCCAAGGACTTATTTTGATTTTAGGGTTTTTAAAAATTTAAATAACGAGACGGTCAGGACAATTGATGAAATCATGATTGTACTGTATGAATACAAAGAAAACTTGAATTTTGATTGGAAAATACAAAATGACACCCTGACCATCAGCAATTTGAAATGCAGAAAAGCAACCACAAACTACGCAGGCAGGAATTATACTGCTTGGTACACAGATGAAATTTTGATTCCCGAAGGACCCTATAAATTCAAAGGATTGCCGGGTTTGATTGTCAAATTGTATGATGACACAGAATCTTATGTGTTTACACTCACCCAAGCGGCAAGATACAATGATTTAATCATGGAGTATCATCCAAAAAAACTTGTCCAAACGAGTTTTAAGGATTTTTATACCATGAGAAAAGATTTTTATAACAATCCCATACCCACTTTGGAAAGTTTTGGTTCCCGTATGTCGCCGGAAATGAAAAAACACACCAGAGAAAGATATAAAATGTTCAATAATTTTATAGAAATAAAACCGGATTGAAGTTATTCGCAATCGGCATAGTGCTGTTTATTGGCAATATTGTTTTTGGTCAAGTCGTTCTGAGTGGCTGGGTCATTGATGAAGAGAATCAGCCGATTTCAGGCGCAAGTGTTCTGGTCAAAAAGGAAGGTTCTGACCCAATTATTGCGTACTCAATTACGGATGGCAAAGGATTTTATAAAATTCAAATTTCAGAATCTTCTGAAGAAAAATTAGTCATTGAGGTTAGAAATATTAATTTTGGGAGCATTGAGAAAACGATTCTCAACCAAACTCAAACCCAAAATTTTCAACTTTGGAAAGAAACAGTAGAACTGAAAGAAATCAACATCCAGGGACCTCCCATAACCAAAAGAGGTGATACCATCAATTATTCAGTAGATTCATTTGCAAAAGAACAAGATCGAAGCATAGCAGATGTGCTGAAAAGGCTGCCTGGAATAGTGGTTTCGGAAAATGGAATGGTATACTACCAGGGTGAGCCCATCAACAAATATTATATCGAAGGAATGGATCTGTTGGGAGGAAAATATGACCTTGCCAACAAGAATTTACCCCACAAAGATGTAGATATGGTTCAAATTCTTGAAAATCATCAACCTATAAAAATACTGGACAGCATTCAGTTTTCAAATAAAGCTGCACTCAATATCAAACTCAAAAACACCTATACTTTTACCGGTCAAGCAGAGTTGGGGTCAGGTTTTTCGCCATTGTTGTGGCACACCAATTTGACACCGATGATACTGAATAAAAACCAACAAATGCTGGTTTCCTATCAGTCCAATAATACGGGAAATGATGTGGCTAAACAGTTAAAAACACTCACAATTGAAGAACTTTTGGAACAGTTTGAAAACAATTCTGAAAAACAGGAATGGCTCCAAATCCAAAGTTTGAATTCACCCTCAAATTTTTCAAGAAAAAGATGGTTGGACAATAACATTCATTTGTTATCAAGCAATTTTCTTTTTCCTTTGAAAAAGGATTATGAACTTCGATTGAATGTATCTTATTTGAATGATTACCAACAACGAAGAGGAATTGCAACCACAGTTTTTCACACCCTAACCGATACGATTTCTTTGTTTGAGAAACAATACAACCAACTCTATTTCAACTCATTGGAGACCAACCTTAGCCTTCATAAAAACACAAAGCGAAATTATCTCAAAAACAGTATTCAGTTTCAAGGATTTTGGGATGGTCAACGAGGAAAAACAGAAACCAATCAGACCCCTCTTAATCAGAATTTGAGCAACAGATTTTTTAATTTTTCAAATCATCTAAAGACCATTTTCCCGATTGGAAAACAGTTGTTGACAATCAAATCTTATGTTGGTTTGAATCACACGCCACAAATTCTGGCTATACGCCCTGGACAATTTCAAGATTTACTCAACCATGGTGTTTCCTATGACAAAGTGACTCAAGAAGTAGAATTGAAAAGCTTTTATACCCATAACTCAATTGGATTCACAAAAGGTTGGAAATGGTTTAGTTTTTTTCCGACCATTGGATTTCAATATGAAAATCAAAACCTGAACACCCAGCTTAATACTTCAGAAAATCAATATTTATCCAATGAGTTCAACAATGAGCTGAACTGGAACAGGTCAAAAATCTATTTGGGTATGCGCACCCAATTCAAAAAAGGCAAATGGAGTCTTGAGTTGGCAACTCCAGTGAATTTGAATTTTTATAAGATAAATGACCCATCAAAACAAAAAAATGAAAATTTGAATCGGCTGAACTTTGAGCCGGGATTTTCAATTGGTTATGAGGCAACACCCTTATGGAAAATCAGATTGTCCGCCGGCATTAACAATAGTTTTGGTTCCATCAATCAATTGCACTATGGTTACATTCTTCGTAATTATAGAAACATCCAACGGATAGACACCCCATTGCCCGAATCGTTGGTCCAAACAATTTCAGCCGGAATATCTTATCGAAATCCTCCAAAATCATTGTTTTGGACTTTGAATTATTCAAATTCAAAAACCAAACATAATTTACTTTATCAAACTCAAATATCAAACATTGGTGCCATTACAATAGAAGCTTTGGAAATAGACAACTTCAAAAACACCCACAGTATTTCAACCCAGCTGGGCAACTATTTCAGAAAAATAAAAACCAATGTTACCCTCAGAGGAAATTACGGGATTCAAAATTCAGAACAAATCCTGAACCAAGAAAACTCAGACATAAGAAACCAGAATTGGGGTTTTGGCGGAAAAATAGCAAAGGATTTTACGGATTGGTTCAGTGCAGAATATGATTCAAACTGGTCATTTTCAAAGATTCAAATTCAGAAAAACAGCTATCAAACCATAAGTAGGCAAAGCCATTTCCTGAATCTGAATTTTTTTCCAAAGGCCGGTCATTATATTGCCGTAAATACCGAAATAATCAAAAACAACCTATTTTTGGAAAAGGCTGAAAATTTATTTTCAGATGTTGTATATCGATTCAGTTTGAAAAAGAAAAAAATAGATTTGGAATTGGAATGGAGCAATATTTTCAATACAAAAAATTACAGAACCATGAGTGTTGGTTCGTATAGTTATGTGGAAACCAACTATTTATTAAGGCCTCGTCAGATTTTGTTCAAAATCAAATTTTCACTTTGATGCCTTTTACTTCATTTATTGACATCCTTTACTTGCCCAAATATTTGCCACAAAAAAGACCCTGAAAATTAATTCAGGGTCTGTTTTCTATTGGCTCATATGATTTCAAGCTTCACCGGGAGGCCCAAAACTCATTGGCATTTGTGGAGACTGGTTGTCCTTGATGCTTCCGTATTGTTTTTCGTAACGGCTAACATTTTCGGCCAGTGCAGCTGCCAGTTTTTTGGCGTGTTGTGGAGTCAGGACGATTCTTGACTTCACTTTTCCCTTGGGCAAACCGGGCATCAGCTGAATGAAATCGAGCACAAATTCTGTGGGTGAATGATTGATCAATGCAAGATTTGAAAAAGTTGCTTCGGTCTGATCATTGATTTCAATATTGATGTTTTGTTGTTTTTCTGCCATCAGATTACAGTTTTTTCACTTATTAATTCCTCGTATTCCTTTTGTGAGCCGACAATGATGTTTTGGTATTCTTTCAGGCCGGTTCCTGCGGGAATCAGGTGTCCTACAATTACATTTTCTTTCAGACCGTTCAGTTCGTCTTCCTTACCTGCTATGGCGGCTTCATTGAGCACCTTGGTAGTTTCTTGGAAGGATGCAGCCGACATGAACGACTTGGTCTGCAACGAAGCTCTTGTGATTCCCTGCAGTACAGGCTCGGCGGTTGCCGGTATGGCCTCTCTGGCAGAAACAGTCTTTTTGTCTTCGCGTTTAAGAATTGAATTCTCGTCTCTCAGTTCTCTGGCAGTAATGATTTGACCGGGTTTCAGATTGGTACTGTCACCGGCGTCTTCTACGACTTTCATGCCAAAGATTCTGTCGTTTTCATCCATGAAATCATCCTTGTGTTCAAGGCTGTCTTCAAGGAAACGGGTATCTCCTGAATCAACGATTCTTACTTTTCTCATCATTTGACGAACGATGATTTCAAAGTGTTTGTCGTCAATTTTCACTCCCTGCAAACGATATACATCCTGGATTTCATTGACCAGGTATTCCTGTACCGCGGTAGGTCCTTTGATTCTCAGGATGTCCTCTGGAGTGGTTGCTCCGTCAGACAATGGCATTCCGGCACGCACATAGTCGTTTTCCTGCACCAGAATCTGATTGGACAATTTAACCAGATATTTAAATTTCTCTCCTGTTTTGGACTCAACTTCGATTTCGCGGTTGCCTCTTTTGATTTTACCGAATGAAACCACTCCGTCCACTTCAGCAACAACCGCCGGATTAGAAGGATTACGAGCTTCGAACAACTCGGTAACTCTTGGGAGACCTCCGGTGATATCGCCTGCTTTGGCAGATTTTCTTGGGATTTTCACCAACACTTTTCCGGCTTTGATTTTCTCACCGTCATTCACAATCAGGTGAGCCCCCACCGGCAGGTTGTAGGATCTTTCCTCTCCACCTGAAATTTGCACTTTCAGCGTCGGAATCAGTTTTTTATTTCTGGACTCTGAAATAACTTTTTCTTGGAATCCGGTCTGTTCATCGATTTCAAGCTGGAAGGTAGAGCCTTGTTCAATGTTTTCAAACACCACCTTACCGGCAGATTCAGCAATGATTACACCATTGTAAGGATCCCAACTGGCGATGACATCACCTTTGGTAACTTTTTGTCCTTCTTTGATTTTGAGAACTGAACCATAGGAAATATTATTGGTCATTCTCACATTTCCATCTGCGTCTATCAGTTTCATTTCGGTTGTACGGGACACGACTACATCTGCAGGATTTCCGGCTTCGTCTTCTCCTTTTACCGTTCTGAGGTCTTCAAACTCCACTTTTCCGTTGGCTTTGGCCACCAAATTGGATTGTTCTGAAACGCCTCCGGCCACACCTCCCACATGGAAGGTACGGAGTGTCAGCTGTGTACCAGGTTCACCGATGGACTGTGCAGCCACCACACCCACTGCTTCTCCTTTTTGGACAAGTTTGCCGGTCGCTAAGTTTCGGCCGTAGCAGGATGAACAAATACCTGATTTGGATTCACAGGTCAGTGGTGATCTTACTTCGATGGTTTCCACGCCTGATTTTTCGATTGCTTCTGCAATTTCTTCGGTGATGACCGTATCAGCAGAGACAAGCAATTCTCCGCTGTCCGCATCATAAACATCATGCAGCGAGGTTCTTCCCAGGATTCTGGAACCCAGCGGCTCAATGATTTCCTCGTTCTTTTTCAGTGCAGAAATTTCTATACCCCTGAGTGTGCCGCAGTCTTTTTCGGTAATGATAACATCCTGGGCCACATCCACCAGTCGTCGGGTCAGATAACCCGCGTCAGCAGTTTTCAGGGCGGTATCGGCCAGCCCTTTACGGGCACCGTGGGTAGAAATAAAGTATTCCAGAATGGACAATCCTTCTCGGAAGTTAGATATAATTGGGTTTTCAATAATCTCACCTCCGCTTGATCCTGCTTTCTGAGGTTTGGCCATCAGTCCACGCATACCTGCCAGCTGTCGAATCTGTTCTTTTGAACCTCTCGCTCCTGAATCAAGCATCATATAAACCGAATTGAAACCTTCGTCATCTTCAGTCATTCTTCTCATCACCATTTCGGTCAATGTCGCATTGGTATTGGTCCAAACATCAATCACCTGGTTGTATCTTTCGTTGTTGGTAATCAATCCAAGATTGTAATTGGCTTTGATATTTTCCACCTGTTCAATCGCATTATTAATCAAATCCTTTTTCTCATCAGGAATCAGGATATCACCCAGGCTAAACGACAGTCCTCCTTCGAATGCGCTCTTGTATCCGAGGTCTTTCATTTTGTCGAGGAAGGCTGCTGTGGTCGGGAAATCGGTCAATGCGAGTATTCTGCTGATGATTGAACGAAGCGATTTTTTGGTAAGGACTTCATTGACAAAACCTACCTGTTCTGGAACGATCTGATTGAACAAGACTCTTCCGACTGTGGTTTCGACCAGTGAATCTACCAATTCTTCGCCTTCTCTGACTCTGGTTTTGACTTTGATAATGGCATTCAGTTCAACGCTTTTTTCGTTGTATGCAATTTCAACTTCCTCAGCGGAGTAGAATACAATGCCTTCTCCTTTGGCTCCTTTTCTTGCTTTGGTCATATAGTACAAGCCCAGTACCATGTCTTGTGAAGGGACTGCGATTGGAGAGCCGTTGGCCGGGTTCAGAATGTTCTGTGAAGCCAGCATGAGCAGTTGTGCTTCCAGAATGGCTTCAGATCCCAATGGCAGGGGAACGGCCATTTGGTCACCGTCAAAGTCAGCGTTGAAGGCAGTACAAACCAGAGGGTGTAGCTGAATGGCCTTGCCTTCAATCAGTTTTGGTTGGAAGGCTTGAATACCCAACCGGTGCAGAGTTGGTGCACGATTGAGGAGTACAGGGTGTCCTTTCAGTACATTCTCAAGAATGTCATAAACCACCGGTTCTTTTTTGTCGATGATTTTTTTGGCTGATTTTACGGTTTTTACGATTCCTCTTTCAATAAGTTTTCTGACAATGAATGGTTTGTACAATTCTGCGGCCATGTCTTTTGGCAAACCACATTCGTACAATTTCAGGCTAGGTCCTACAACAATAACTGACCTTGCTGAGTAGTCCACTCTTTTCCCCAATAGGTTTTGGCGGAAACGGCCTTGTTTTCCTTTGAGTGAATCAGAAAGTGATTTGAGTGCGCGGTTTCCGTCTGCTTTAACAGCAGAAGCCTTCCGGGTGTTGTCGAACAGTGAATCTACAGATTCTTGCAACATTCTTTTTTCGTTTCTCAAAATCACTTCGGGAGCTTTGATCTCCATCAGTCGTTTCAGACGGTTGTTTCTGATAATTACTCTTCTGTACAAGTCGTTGAGGTCAGAAGTGGCAAATCGTCCTCCGTCGAGCGGAACCAATGGTCTGAGTTCTGGGGGGATTACCGGGACCACACGCATGACCATCCATTCGGGACGGTTCACATGGTGAATGTTGGATTCTCTAAGAGCTTCAACCACCTGTAGTCTTTTGAGTGCTTCGGTTCTTCTTTGTTTGGAAGTTTCGTTGTGTGCTTTGTGTCTGAGTTCATATGACAAATCATCCAAATTGATTCTCTTCAGCAAGTCTTCCAGTGCTTCGGCACCCATTTTTGCGATAAATTTGTTTGGATCGGTATCTTCCAGATACTGGTTGTCAGCCGGTAGGGTGTCCAGTACATCCAGATATTCTTCCTCAGTCAGGAAGTCGAGTTGTTCGAGTTCTCCTCCTTCGGGTGCTTTGGCAATACCGGGCTGAATAACCACATATCTTTCATAATAGATAATCATATCCAGCTTTTTGGAAGGAAGTCCGAGCACATAACCAATTTTGTTAGGGAGTGAACGGAAGTACCAGATGTGCGCCACCGGCACCACGAGATTGATGTGTCCGATTCGCTCTCTTCTGACTTTCTTTTCAGTTACTTCCACCCCACAACGGTCACAGACAATTCCTTTATAACGGATTCGTTTGTATTTCCCACAGGCACATTCGTAATCTTTGACGGGGCCGAATATTCTTTCGCAAAACAAACCGTCTCTTTCGGGTTTATGGGTTCGGTAATTTATGGTTTCCGGTTTCAGGACTTCTCCTCTTGATTGCTGGAGGATGGATTCTGGGGAAGCCAGTCCGATTCGGATTTTTGAAAATCTACTGCTAATATTTTTTGTTGACATATTAAATTCTGTTTCGGGTTTCGGGTTTCAGCTTTCAAATTGATTATTGAGGCACAGACCAGAAACGATTAAATTTATTCTTCTAAAGTTATGTCTAATCCAAGACCTTGTAATTCGTGCAACAGTACATTGAACGATTCCGGGATACCGGGTTCAGGCATGGGGTCTCCTTTTACGATTGATTCGTATGTTTTGGCCCTTCCGATTACGTCATCTGATTTCACTGTCAGAATTTCTCTGAGAATATTGGCTGCACCAAATGCTTCCAGTGCCCACACTTCCATTTCTCCAAAACGCTGACCTCCGAATTGAGCTTTTCCGCCCAATGGTTGTTGAGTAATCAGTGAGTAGGGTCCGATGGATCTCGAGTGCATTTTGTCGTCCACCAGGTGGCCAAGCTTAAGCATATAAATCATACCGACAGTAGCTTTCTGCGCAAATCTTTCTCCGGTTCCACCGTCATAGAGATAGGTGGTTCCGTATTTTGGCAATCCTGCTTTTTCGATAAGCTCGTTGATAGGTTCGATTTCTGCACCATCAAAGATAGGAGTAGCATAGGTTTCACCCAGTTTTATACCGGCCCAACCTAGTACGGTTTCATAAATCTGTCCGATGTTCATCCGCGAGGGTACTCCCAGCGGATTCAGCACGATGTCAACCGGTGTACCGTCTTCAAGGAAAGGCATGTCTTCGTCTCTTACGATTCTGGAAACGATGCCTTTGTTTCCGTGACGGCCAGCCATCTTATCACCTACTTTCAATTTTCGTTTTTTGGCGATATAGATTTTGGCCAGTTTCACAATTCCTGATGGAAGTTCGTCTCCCACAGAAACCGTAAATACTTCGCGGTTGAGTGTGCCATGCAGGTCGTTGTATTTTATTTTGAAATTGTGAAGCAATTGTTTGACTTGGTCGTTTCTCACTTCGTCCACAACCCACACACTTTCTGAACCTGTGAGATTCAGGTAATCCTCAACGGATGCAAGAACCTTTTTGGTGTATTTGGTTCCTTTCTTGATGACTTCTTCATTCAGGTCATTGTACACGCCCTGCGAAGTTTTGCCGTCCAACAAAGTAAACAATTTATTGAGCAAGGTTTCTCTGAGTTCATCGAATCTCTTCTGGAAATCAGCGTCAATGCTATCAATGATTGCTTTGTCCTGTGTTCTTCTGCGTTTGTCTTTGATGCTTCTTGAGAAAAGCTTTTTGTCAATGACTACTCCGTGGAGGGAAGGCGAGGCTTTGAGCGAAGCATCTTTCACATCACCGGCTTTGTCACCGAAAATTGCTCTCAGCAGTTTTTCTTCAGGCGTTGGATCGGACTCTCCTTTTGGCGTAATCTTACCAATGAGTATATCACCGGGTTTTACTTCGGCACCAATTCTGATCATACCGTTTTCGTCCAGATCTTTGGTGGCTTCTTCTGAGACATTTGGAATATCTGCAGTCAATTCCTCCATACCGAGTTTGGTATCTCTTACTTCTAGTGAATATTCATCTACATGGATGGAAGTAAACCAGTCTTCTCGTACTACCTTTTCACTGATAACAATTGCATCCTCAAAGTTGTAACCTTTCCACGGCATAAACGCCACAAGTAGGTTTCTTCCGAGTGCCAGCTCACCGTTTTCAGTCGCATAACCTTCACAAAGCACTTGTCCCTTGTGTACTCTGTCGCCTTCATGTACGATGGGTTTCAAGGTAATGGTGGTGCCCTGATTGGTTTTTCTAAACTTGGTCAGATGATAATCTTTCTCAGCAGGGTCAAAGCTTACGATTTCCTCATCTTCACTCCTGTCGTATTTGATAGAAATTTTGTCTGCGTCCACATAAGTAACAGTACCACTTCTGTCCGCATTGATAAGAATACGGGAATCGGTGGCCACTTGTTTTTCAAGTCCGGTACCAACAATTGGTGCCTGAGGTTTCAACAAAGGAACTGCCTGACGCATCATGTTTGAGCCCATCAGTGCACGGTTGGCGTCATCGTGTTCCAGAAACGGTATCAGCGAAGCCGAGATGGATGCAATCTGGTTGGGTGCAATGTCCATCAGTTGGACTTCTTCTGGAGAGACTACGGGAAAATCCCCGTCTTCTCTGGCAGTAATCCTGTCGCTTATAAATTTCCCTTTGGAATCGATAGGTGCATTGGCTTGCGCAATGGTCATTTCCTCCTCTTCTTCGGCAGACAGATAAATCGGTTCGGCAGTCAGATCGACTTTGCCATTCTCAACTTTTCTGTAGGGTGTTTCAATGAATCCTAAGTTGTTCACTTTTGCAAATACACAGAGTGAAGAAATCAAACCGATGTTTGGTCCTTCAGGGGTTTCAATCGGACAGAGTCTTCCGTAGTGTGTATAATGCACATCTCGAACTTCAAACCCTGCTCTCTCTCTTGACAAACCACCGGGGCCCAATGCTGACAATCTTCTTTTGTGTGTAATTTCAGAAAGTGGATTGGTTTGGTCCATGAACTGTGAAAGCTGATTGGTACCAAAGAATGAGTTGATGACCGAAGAAAGTGTTTTTGCATTGATCAAATCAATGGGCGTAAACACCTCATTGTCACGAACATTCATTCTTTCGCGAATGGTTCTTGCCATTCTTGCCAATCCGACACCAAATTGAGCAGCCATCTGTTCACCTACTGTTCTGACACGACGATTGGACAAGTGGTCGATATCATCGACTTCTGCCTTTGAATTGATCAATTCAATCAGGTATTTGATGATTGAAATGATATCTTCTCTTGTCAGGATTTGAATGTCCTCAGATATGTCGAGAGAAAGTTTTTTGTTCAATCTGTATCTACCTACCTCACCCAGCGAGTATCGTTGTTCTGAGAAAAAGAGTTTGTCTATGATTCCTCTTGCGGTTTCCTCATCAGGTGGTTCAGCATTTCTCAGCTGTCTGTATATGTATTCCACCGCTTCCTTTTGGGTGTTGGTAGGATCTTTCTGAAGAGTGTTGTGAATAATGGAGTAATCAGAAGTCTTGTTGTCCTCTTTGTGTACTAAGATTGATTTCACACCCGAATCCAAAATTTGATCCAAGTGGTCTTTTTCAATTATGGTTTCACGGTCAAGGATGATTTCGTTTCTTTCCACTGACACCACTTCACCTGTGTCCTCATCTACAAAATCCTCGTGCCAGGTATTTAGTACACGGGCAGCAAGTTTTTTGCCGATGGCTTTTTTGATGGTGGTTTTTGTTACTTTTATTTCTTCTGCCAAATCAAAAATCTCAAGGATATCCTTGTCCTTTTCATAACCAATGGCTCTGAGCAATGTTGTCAGCGGTAATTTTTTCTTACGGTCAATATATGCATACATCACGCTGTTGATGTCTGTGGCAAATTCAATCCAAGATCCCTTGAAAGGGATGATTCTCGAAGAATATAGCTTGGTACCGTTGGCATGATAGGACTGTCCGAAAAACACACCGGGTGAACGGTGGAGCTGAGATACGACCACTCTTTCAGCCCCATTGATAATGAACGAACCGGAGTTGGTCATGTACGGAATGGTTCCCAAGTAAACATCCTGAACTACGGTTTCAAAATCTTCATGTTCGGGGTCTGTACAGTACAGTTTCATACGCGCTTTGAGCGGCACGCTATAGGTCAGCCCTCTTTCGATACATTCGTCAATGGTATAACGAGGCGGATCCACAAAGTAATCTAGGAACTCAAGTACGAATTGATTTCGGGTGTCTGAAATCGGAAAGTTTTCAGCAAAAGTTTTGTACAAACCTTCTTTTGCCCGTTGATCGGGGCGGGTTTCTAATTGGAAGAAATCTTCAAAAGATTTGATTTGAATGTCCAGAAAGTCCGGAAACTCGGCCTGGGCCTTGGTTGCTGAAAAACTGATTCTCTGATTTCCCTGAGTCTTTACATCTTTTTTACTCATAAGAATTTTTAGAAAAATAGGTTAAAAAAATATTTTGTTCTCCAAAAAATATCAGACATTTGCTCTGAGAGCTCGTGCCCAACTGCAACACTGGTATATCTTTTCACAGCGTAGTGCAAAATATTTTTTCCTTTTTTAGAACAGAAAACGGTTTACAAAAAAAAACAAACAAAAAAACCCCTCCAGTATCTCTGGAGAGTTGATTATCAGTAAGTTATTTAAATATAACCGTTCGTCATTCTTAAAAGGACTGCAAATGTACTAAATAATTTTTAGATTCCATTCATTTTGAACATTTATTAAAGACAAAAAAAAAGGCCGCCCTTCCGGACAGCCTTTGGATTTTATCTGAATACGGGAATTAAGCAACTTCCACTTCAGCACCAGCTTCCTGAAGTTGTTTCGCCAAAGCTTCTGCTTCGTCTTTAGAAACACCTTCTTTGATTGGTTTTGGAGCGCTGTCAACCAGGTCTTTGGCGTCTTTCAACCCCACACCAGTCAAATCTTTAACCAGTTTCACAACCGCAAGTTTGCTTGCGCCTGCTGCTTTCAAGATGACATCAAATTCTGTTTTTTCTTCTGCCGCAGCGGCGTCTCCACCTGCAGCAGGACCAGCAGCAACTGCAACAGCAGCAGCAGCAGGTTCGATTCCGTATTCTTCTTTAAGGATATTTGCCAGCTCGTTTACATCTTTTACGGTCAGGTTTACCAAATCCTCAGCTAATTGTTTTAAATCTGCCATTTTTAATAATTTTTTTGTTGAACAACTTTTTAAAATAATGTTTGTTTCGGGTTAAATCCAACCTTCCACATTATGTAATAATTTAGAGTGCGTACTAATTTTCTCTTTCAGAAAGCGTCTTAACGATACCCGCAATCTTCTGTCCACCGGTCTGAAGTTGTGAAACAACTGTCTTAAGCGGTGACTGAAGAAGACCGATGATCTCTCCAACCAATTCTTCTTTTGATTTGAGGTTTGACAAAGCATTAAGCTGGTCATCCCCCACAAACACTGCCTGATCTACCCAAGCGGCTTTCAGAATCGGTTTATCGGATTTCTTTCTAAAATTCTCAATTACTTTGGCCGGAGCGTTGCCTCGTTCTGCCATCATAATTGCTGTATTGCCCTTCAGTGAATCGTACAGTCCGTCGAATTCTTTGGCTTCGACTCTCTCCATCGCCTTTCTCAAAAGGGTGTTTTTCACCACTTTGACAGATATGTCTCCTCTGAAACATTGTCTTCTCAACTCAGTGGTTTTTGCTGAGTCCAAGCCCTCAATATCTGTAAGATACAGGATGTTTGACTCTTCAAGCAATGCAGTCAGATCATCGATCACCTGTGCTTTTTGTTCTCTTGTCATTGACATAGCTTCTTACTTTTATGATTGGTTTAAACTCTTTGGATCTATCGGAATTCCGATACTCATGGTACTTGATAGGGTAACACTTCTCATGTAGGTACCTTTTGCGGTAGAAGGTTTCAGCTTCAACAGTGTACTTACCAGTTCTACTGCATTTTCCTTGATTTTCTCAGGCGTAAATGACACCTTTCCTATGGCTGCATGGATGTTTCCGTATTTATCCACTCTGAAATCGATTTTACCTGCTTTCACATCTGATACAGCTTTACCTACTTCAACTGTAACGGTACCTGCTTTTGGGTTTGGCATCAACCCTCTCGGGCCAAGCACACGACCCAACGGGCCTAATTTACCCATAACAGCCGGCATGGTTACAATCACATCAACATCGGTCCATCCGTTTTTGATTTTCTCAAGATATTCGTCCAGACCAACGAAGTCAGCACCTGCTTCTTTGGCTTCTGCCTCTTTGTCTGGCGTAACCAATGCAAGTACTTTCACATCTTTACCTGTTCCGTGGGGAAGGGAAACCACACCGCGCACCATTTGGTTTGCTTTCTTTGGGTCAACCCCCAAACGAACAGCAATATCAATGGAAGCGTCAAACTTTGCGGTATTGACCTCCTTAACCAGAGCGGCAGCTTCGTCTATTGTATAAAGTTTTGTTTTATCAACTTTTGCGTTTGCTTCCTTTTGTTTCTTTGTTAACTGAGCCATTTTTCAATTTTTTAAAATTACTCAGGAGCTTGTCCTCCTTTTACAGCTATACCCATTGAGCGGGCAGTACCCGCTACCATTTTCATTGCAGCATCGACAGTGAAGCAGTTCATGTCCTGCATTTTGTCTTCTGCTATTGCTCTAACCTGATCCCAGCTCACGGTAGCTACTTTGACACGGTTGGGTTCTCCTGAACCTTTTTTGGCTTTTGCAATTCCCAATAATTGGACTGCTGCAGGTGGTGTTTTGATTACAAACTCAAAAGACTTGTCCTGATAAACCGTAATAACAACCGGCAAAACCTGTCCCTGTTTTTCTTGGGTACGGCCGTTAAACTGTTTACAAAACTCCATAATATTGACGCCTGCAGCACCCAATGCCGGCCCTACTGGTGGCGAAGGATTTGCTTGACCGCCTCTTACCTGAAGCTTTATAATTTTTTCAACTTTTTTTGCCATTTTCTGTTTTTAATTTTGAATAAAAAATGAGTTTGGAAGCATTTATTATTCAGTAATTTAGGATACTCACATTACCTAATTTTACTTTTCGGACTGCAAAAGTATAAAAATATTTTATCCCCGCAATACTTAATCGCATGTTTTTTTATCTGCTGTACGAGTAATATCACAAACGCCGTCTTTTGGTGACGGCGTTTATAAAATATTAGATTTTGTATTCACTATATTTTCTCGACTTGCATAAATGACAACTCCAATGGATTTTTACGGCCAAAGATCAACACCATCACTTCGAGTTTTCTTTTCTCTTCATTGATTTTTTCCACCGTACCGCTGAAGCCGTTGAATGGTCCGTCTATGATTTTTACGGTTTCTCCAACCAGATAGGGAATGTTCATCAGATTTTCATCTGATTCGGCCAGTTCATCTACCCTACCAAGCATTTTATTGACTTCTGACATTCTCATTGGTATGGGCTCTCCGCCTTTGGTAGCACTCAAAAAGCTGATAACTCCGGGGATGCTTTTGATGATATGGGGTACTTCGCCTTTTAGCTCAGCTTCAATCATCACATAGCCTGGATAATAGACCTTCTCTTTTTGTACTTTTTTACCGTTTTTTATCTGGATGACCTTTTCCATAGGCACCACAATTTGTCCAATGTAATCTTGTAATTTGTGGTACTCGATTTCATCTTCAATATAGGCCTTGATTTTAAGCTCTTGTCCGCTGACGGTTTTCAGCACATACCATTTTTTATCGCTCATAACTATAAATGTCTGAGATTCTTATTTGAGTATTTCAAATAAATTCTTGATTATCACATTCCCGAAGAATGAATCAACTGCATACAAAAATATAGCGAGAATCAGTGTAGCAATAGCTACAACGGTCGTATCTTGTTGCAACTGTGCCCAACTTGGCCAGGTGACATGATCTTTGAATTCGTAATAGGATTCCTTGATAAAGTTTAATGCTTTCATCATCTAATTGTTCTGCACGGGCACAAGGATTCGAACCCTGACCAGCGGTTTTGGAGACCGCGATACTAACCATTATACTATGCCCGTATGTGAGACAAGGTGTTTCAGAAAATTCGGAAACACCTCTCTCAATTAATATTATAATTATTTATTAGTCAAGAATTTGTGTTACCTGACCCGCTCCAACGGTTCTTCCTCCTTCACGGATTGCGAAACGGAGTCCTTCGTTCAGCGCGATGGGTTGAATCAGATCAACTTCAATTGTCAAGTTGTCACCCGGCAACACCATTTCTACACCTTCGGGCAGGTGGATTTCACCTGTCACATCAGTTGTTCTCACATAAAACTGAGGACGATATTTGTTGTGGAATGGTGTATGTCTTCCTCCTTCTTCTTTGGTAAGGATATAAACCTCTGCCTTGAATTTTTTGTGAGGAGTCACTGAGCCAGGTTTTGCGATGACCATACCACGGCGGATATCGGTTTTCTCAATACCTCTCAACAGCAGTCCCACATTGTCACCAGCCTCACCTCTGTCCAATATTTTACGGAACATTTCAACTCCAGTGATGGTTGAAGTCAGTTTTTCATCACCCATCCCTACGATATCCACACCGTCACCGGTGTTAATGATACCTGATTCGATTCGTCCGGTGGCAACAGTTCCACGGCCGGTGATTGAAAACACATCTTCGATTGGCATCAGGAATGCTTTGTCCTGATCACGAACCGGAAGTTCAATCCAGCTGTCCACTGCCTGCATCAATTCCATTACTGAATCGACCCATTTTTGTTCACCGTTCAAAGCACCTAAGGCTGAACCTCTGATTACAGGAGTATTGTCGCCATCATATTCGTATGTTGAAAGCAAATCTCTTACTTCCATTTCAACCAGCTCCAATAGTTCCTCGTCGTCAACCATATCGCATTTGTTCAAGAAAACAACGATTCTTGGAACATTCACCTGACGACACAAAAGGATGTGCTCACGGGTTTGAGGCATAGGGCCGTCGGTTGCTGCAACCACAAGGATCGCACCGTCCATTTGCGCAGCACCAGTAACCATGTTTTTCACATAGTCGGCGTGACCAGGGCAGTCAACATGTGCGTAGTGGCGGTCTGCTGTCTGATACTCAACATGCGAAGTGTTGATGGTGATACCTCTTTCTTTTTCTTCGGGAGCATTGTCGATTTGATCGTAAGCTCTTGCTTCTGACAAACCAGCGTCTGCCAGTACTTTGGTAATAGCAGCAGTCAAAGTGGTTTTACCGTGGTCAACATGACCGATGGTACCGATATTCAAATGCGGCTTATTACGATTAAAAGTTTCCTTTGCCATTTTAAAATAATTTCTATGTTATACTTAATTCTAATTTAATTTCAAATACCAAAAAAACCGGTGAATTTTGTTTCATATTCAACTCAGTTTTCTCTTTAACTGCGATGCTTAGAGCCAATGACGGGATTTGAACCCGTGACCTCGTCCTTACCAAGGAAGCGCTCTACCCCTGAGCTACATCGGCAAAATATTGAGCGGGAAACGGGACTCGAACCCGCAACATTCAGCTTGGAAGGCTGACGCTCTACCAATTGAGCTATTCCCGCTTGTTAAACCCGGTGTAACCGGAACTGTTCAGTTTGGTGGGGAGAGCAGGATTCGAACCTGCGAAGGTGTATACCAACAGATTTACAGTCTGTCCTCGTTGGCCGCTTGAGTATCTCCCCAAACTTAGTCTTTATGAGCCGGCAGAGGGATTCGAACCCACGACCCCGAGATTACAAATCACGTGCTCTGGCCAGCTGAGCTATGCCGGCTTTTATCTATGTTTCTATGTAAAAGAACAGTCCGTTTTGTTTAACGGACTGCAAATGTACGAAGTTTTATGTATTCTCCAAATTTTTGGAAAAAAATATTTAACAGCCTATTTGGCAGCTGTTTTTTCCTTTTTTCTGATGATCATTTTCTTTAAAGCTTCCACCGATAAATCAATGCATTCTTCGAATGACTGCCCTGATTTTTTTACAAATAAATCGTCACCGGGTACCTCCAAACGGATATCCACAAACTTGTTCTCCTTATCGGAAACATTCTCTACTCTCATCGATACCTGTGCCGCTATAATTTTGTCATAAAACTGTTCCAGCTTGGCTAATTTTTTTTCAACATATTCGTCCAATCCTGGCTTTGCGTTGAAATTCACTGTTTGAAGATTAATTGTCATAATTTTAATTTTTATCGCTCCTTGGATGAGCCTTGTTAAACACTTCTTTTAATTGTTCTATGCCACTATGGGTGTAAACCTGTGTCGCAGCCAAACTCGAATGCCCCAACAATTCCTTGATTGCATTCAAATTAGCACCACGATTCAGCAGATGCGTGGCAAAACTGTGCCTCATAATATGAGGGCTTTTGTTTGTCTTCGTACTGACGATACTAAGGTAGTTATTTACTAAATTATAAACAAATTTATCGTACAAAGCTTTGCCTCTTTTTGTCAGAAAAAGGTTGTCAAGCTCATTTCCGAAAAGCGTATTCCGTTCTTCTATATATGAATTCAGGTGCTCGTTCAGTTCATCGTTTATTGGAATCAACCGCTCCTTGTTTCTTTTGCCGATGACTTTGAGCCGTTTCTCAACCAAATCCACATCTGATAACCGCAAACCTATCAATTCGGCCCGGCGGATGCCCGTCTGATAGAGCAGTTCGAGTATCATCTGGTTGCGGTTTCCCTCAAAATCATCTGAAAAAATGCCGGGCAACTTAAACAAATTCAGAATCTCGTCTTCCGAAAATGGGATTCTCACCTTATTATTATGTTTCAACGAAGACACCATGGCGGCAGGAGACTTTTCTATCTCACCCACCTTTATTAAGTACTTGTAATAGGTTTTGAGTGAACTAATTTTCCGATTGATGCTCCTGCCCGACAAACCCGACCGAGACAAATGCATCAAGAAATTCCTGATATCGGTTTTGTCAGCACAGGCTATTTCATGGGTGGAATGTTCTCTCAAATAAAAGACAACAAAACCATTCAAATCGTTTTGATAACTTTCTATGGTTTTCTCAGAGTAATTTTTCTCTAACCTAAGATAATCCACAAACTTCTGTATTGACATAAAAAAAACTGTTCACCAAAGTTAAAAAACTTTGGTGAACAGCCTTATATCTATATGTAAAAAAGACTACGCTTCTTCTTTGCTCTGCATTCTTTGCTTGTATGCAGCTCTTGCTTTTTGTTGTCTTTTAATCACGGAGGGTTTGGTGAATTGCTGGCGACTTCTTAGCTGACGAACTACTCCAGTTTTATCAAACTTCCTCTTGTATTTTTTCAATGCTTTGTCGATTGATTCTCCGTCTTTTACTGTTATAATCAACATAATAATTCTATTGTTTTTTTAGGTCTGCAAATATAACAATGATTTTGATACTGGCAAATAATTTTAAGCTATTATTTTTTATGATTGAGGTTCACATTAATAAATTAGACATGTCATCGTCAAACGGCGACTCTCTTTTGCGTTATATCAATTGCATGACAAGCATTTTCATATAATTTTTTATGAATTCTCAGCGGTATCAAAAATTCCGTGTATTTATTGAAGGTTTCAATGCTTCAGAATGTTTCTACCGATAACCAACTTCTGAATTTCGGTAGTTCCTTCTCCTATCGTGCAAAGCTTTGAATCTCTATAATATTTTTCAGCCGGAAAATCCTTGGTATATCCATATCCGCCGAATATCTGAACAGCTTCATTGGCAATTCTCACGCAGGCTTCTGAAGCATAATATTTGGCCATGGCTCCTTCGGTACTCATCGGCTGATGATTGTTTTTGAGGTGAGCTGCCTTTCTAATCAGTAGTTCAGAAGCACTGATTTCGGTAGCCATTTCAGCCAGCTTGAAATTAATCGCCTGAAAATTCGCAATCGGTTGACCAAATTGATGCCGTTCTTTGGCGTATTTGAGCGCAGCTTTGTACGCACCTTTGGCAATTCCCAAACTGAGAGCAGCGATTGAAATTCTGCCACCGTCCAAAATATTCAATGCTTGATGAAATCCACTGCCAACTTCTCCCAAACGATGTGAATCGGGGACCCTGACATTATCAAAAATCAATTCTGCAGTTTCGGAAGCGCGCATGCCCAATTTGTTTTCTTTCTTACCTGAGCTGAATCCCTGCATTCCTTTTTCCAGAACAAAAGCAGTGGAGTTTTGTTTGGCTCCTTTCTCACCTGTGCGGGTCATCACCACGGCAATGTCGCCACTGATGGCGTGTGTAATAAAATTTTTGGCTCCGTTGATAATCCAGTCATCACCATCTTTTATGGCGGTTGTGCTCATTGCTCCTGCATCCGAACCGGTGTTGTGTTCGGTAAGTGCCCATGCACCTATGAATTCTGCGGTTGCCAATTTGGGCAGCCATTTGTTTTTTTGGTTTTCATTCCCAAAAGTCAATATGTGATTGGTACATAACGAATTGTGCGCAGCCACCGACAAGCCTATTGAAGGATCGATTTGTGAAATTTCATCGATGATGACCACATATTCATCATAAGACAAGCCACTACCACCGTAATTTTCTGGAACCAAAACACCCATAAAACCCAATTCACCTGCTTTTTTGAATACTTCCACGGGAAATTCCTGTGATTCATCCCATTCCATCATATGAGGTGCTATGTGTTGTTTTGCAAATTCCTTTGCAGAATCTGCTATGAATTTTTGGTCTTCGGAAAGTTCAAAGTTCATCATCTGAATTTTAATTGATTGCGGCCAAAATTAATGATTTTTGATTTAGTATTGCCTAAATTAAAAGAGAAAACATAGCACACCACGCTTGAAACCGCAGTATGACTAATCAAAAAAGACGACATGAGTTACATCCTGTCCATATATGCCAGAAGAAGCTTCAGACTGTCTTCATTGGTCAGGTCGATTTTGTTTTTCTTTATGTAATCTTCCACCTTTGCACTATCTTCTCCCAAAAGATTCACAAACCTTTTGCGGGATTTTGGAATGTCCACTACACTTTGATCTTTGAGTTTGATGAAGTACATGTCTTTAAGGGGTTTGTAGAATGCATCAGTACCCATGTCCATCGTGGTTTTGGCCTCTGTCGCAGCTACAAATTCAATTTTCTCCCTCTTGTACAATGAGTAATTGTCTCCGCTATACAATTCCACCAAAAAACCGTTCACATAGTTTTTCCCATCGTAGTATGTTGTGGATACATATTTCTTTTTGACTCCCTGAAACTCGACAATAGAATGCTGAAGTTTGTCAAGATTATACAGAAGGCCATCCACCTCATATTCCATTTCATCCAGATATGCATTGTATCTCATCGGATAAGAAGTAGGGAAATTGATAATATCGGCACTCAAAAAATTCTCATTAAAGTATGCTGACCCTTTGATGTCTCCCTCAGCGGCTTTCTCAATGGACAAAGAACCGATGGAAGTCAGACTAACACCCTGCCCACGCAATAGAGTTTCTTGAGAATAAAGACTAATCGACAACAAAATAGCAAAAAACAAACTAATAAATTTCATAATCTAAACATATTTATTTGACAAATATAAGGTAATTCAGACCAATTATCACAGAAAGCCCAATGAATAAGTTTAAGCTACCGAGGATCCTCCCGGGCAATTCTGACCAGTTAGGGAATTTATTCAGGATAAGATTCATAAATATCTGAATCACTCATAAAACCTGAACGCTCAGTCACATGACTTTCTCTGGATTTATGCCCCTTTCAAAAATAGGGTGAAATTTGAATCCCAATGGTCAAGACAATATCAGCAGCTCAGCAGTTACTTAGATATCCAGCTTATCGTTCGGATGAAGCACTCCGGAAACGATGCCCAAACAACCAACTTAATTTCGGACTTCCTCTGCCAAAAAGTCACAATTCGTCAATTGGCAGTATTTTTGATTTTTTCTGACAAAATGTTTGTAAAATGTCAGAGAACATCATAAACGAAGAAGAATTAAACGAAGAAACTGAAATTGAGAAAAATCAATCAAGCAGTGATGACGCTGAGAACGAGGCGCTTAAAGAAGAATTGAAAAATCAGAAAGAACAGTATCTGAGACTGTTTGCTGAATTTGACAATTACAAAAAAAGAACGGCAAAAGAGAGGTTAGAAATTTTTAAAACTGCCAATTCTGAAACCGTACTGGCATTGCTGCCGGTGCTTGATGATTTTGAAAGGGCCATTACAGAAATCAGAAAAACTGAAAACGATGAAAAGCTAAAAGGCATAGAGTTGATTCAAAGCAAGTTGATTGACACCCTTCGTTCAAAAGGTTTAAAAAAGATTGAAATCAATACTGGCGACGAATTTGAACTCGAAACCATGGAAGCAGTGGCACAGATACCTGCACCGGATGAAGCCCTACAGGGCAAAATTGTCGATGTGGTTTTGACCGGTTATTTTTTGACTGACAAAGTCATCAGACATGCAAAAGTCATCGTGGGTCAATAAGTACTTGTACTGAATTCAGATACCGCGTTTGAGTAATGCGATTTACCATTAGAATAAAATGACAAAAAGAGATTATTACGAAATACTTGAGGTTTCAAAATCAGCCACGGCAGACGAAATCAAGAAGGCGTATAGGAAACAAGCACTGAAGTTTCACCCGGACAGAAATCCGGGAGACAAAGCCGCAGAGGAGAAATTCAAGGAAGCAGCCGAAGCCTATGAAGTGTTGAGCGATCCACAGAAAAAGCAACGATATGATCAGTTTGGCCATGCAGGTTTGGGCGGTGCTGGTGGATTCAGTGGTGGCGGAATGAATATGGAAGACATATTCTCACATTTTGGAGATATTTTTGGCAGTCACTTCGGAGGCGGATTTGGTGGTTTTGGACAAAGAGAAGCTCGACAGACCAGAGGTTCAGACCTGAGAATACGGGTCAAACTCAATCTGGAAGAAATGATGAACGGTACCACCAAGAAAGTTAAAATCAAAAAATTCAAAAGAGCTGAAGGTGCAACTTTCAAAACCTGTACGAGTTGTCAAGGCTCAGGTTATCAGACCAAAATTACCAACACCATTTTGGGCCGCATGCAGACCACTACACCTTGTAGCAGTTGTCAAGGAAGCGGAAAAATCACTGACCATATTCCGCCGGGTGCCAACAATCAGGGATTGAACAAAGTGGAAGAAACCATCGAAATAAAAATACCCGCGGGCGTAAGGGACGGCATACAACTACAAGTCAACGGAAAGGGGAATGATGCTCCTTTTGACGGAATTCCAGGTGACTTGCTCGTGTTGATTGACGAAGAAGAAGACAAAGAACTGAAAAGAGACGGCAACAATCTACATTATGATTTGTACATCTCCATCCCGGAAGCCATTCTGGGAACCACAAAAGAAGTTCCGGCTGTGAACAATAAAATGAGAATCAAAATCGAAAAAGGAACACAGTCGGGCAAAGTACTCAGATTGAAGGGACAAGGAATGCCAAACCTGAACGGCTACGGCAACGGAGATTTGTTTGTTCACATCAATGTCTGGACGCCCGACAAGCTCAACAAAGAACAGGAAGCCATATTTGAAAAGTTGATGAAAGACGATAATTTCAAACCTCATCCTTCCAAAAATGACAAATCTTTCTTTGAGAGAGTAAAGGAAATGTTCAGTTAACCAATCACCTTAAAAAAACCGGCTGCAGATTTCTCAATCTGTGTGAAACAAGAACAATCATACAAATAAAATCCCCGACAAATTTTGTCGGGGATTTATAATTAATTAAGCAAACAACTTACTTCAATCTATCAAAACTTCGTTTGATAAAATCAGTCAGTTCTTTTCCTTTCAATAAATTCTGAGAAAGTTTAGCCAAATCCAATGCTTGATTGATTAGAGCTGTTTTCTCTTCTTCGGGTTTATTCAGAATTTCTGTCGCCAGCCCGCTGTTGGTATTCACCACGAGGTTATACATCTCGGGGAAACCACCCATGCCGAACATTCCACCTCCGGTTTGTTGCATGTCTTTCATCCGTCTGATGAATTCGGGTTGGGTAATCACAAAAGGCGAATCCGATGCACTCATGTCTTCTAACTGAACCGTGTATTTTTCCTTGTCAACAGAACTTTCAATCGCCGTCTTCAAACTTTCCTTTTGTTCGTCTGACAGTATGGAAATCTTTGGTTCGTCCTTTTTAATCAAGTTGCTGATGTGGTCAGCGTCCACCCGAGCAAATGCAATCTTCTCTTTGGTGTATTCCATCTTTTGAATGAAATGTGCCGCAATGGGCGAATCCATCAACAAAACCTCGTATGACTTTTCCTGTGCCGACTGAATGTACGCATCCTGAGCGTCTTTGTCAGTAGTATAAAGCAGCACAAGTTTGCCGTCTTTGTCCGTTTGGTTGTCTTTGATTTTCTCGTTCAGCTCGTCCCAAGTGTGAAACTGACCGTCAACATTGGGATAAAGCATAAATTTATCGGTTTTTTCAGCAAATTTATCATCAGAAATCACTCCGTATTCCAGCACCACTTTGATGTCGTTCCATTTCTTCTGAAAATCCTCTCGCTGGTTTTTCAAAAGCGAAACCATTTTATCGGCAACTTTCTTACTGATATAATTAGAAATCTTTTTCACAGCTCCATCGGCTTGCAAATATGACCTCGACACATTGAGTGGAATATCGGGCGAATCAATCACCCCCCTGAGCAACATCAGAAAATCAGGAACAATTCCTTTGACCTCATCGGTGACAAACACCTGATTTTGGTACAATTGAATTTTGTCTTTGTCGATATTGATATTGTTGCCCAGTTTGGGAAAGAACAAAATACCGGTCAACTGAAACGGATAATCCACATTCAGGTGAATCCAGAAAAGCGGTTCGTCAAACTGTCCGGGGTACAATTCCCTATAAAAATCCAGATAATCCTCGTCTTTTAATTCAGTAGGCTTTTTGACCCAAGCCGGAGAAGTATTATTGACAATATTGTCCACTTCAACGGTCTCAGCCACTGCATCTTCGTCTGCGTCTTCTGGCAGCGGAAGCGTTTCTGTTCGGGTTCCGAATTTGATGGGAATCTGATTGAATTTACTGTATTTTTGCAAAAGTTCTCTGATTCTGTAATCCTCCAAAAACTCTTTGGAATCTTTTGCTATGTGCAGAATAATTTCGGTGCCCCTCTCCTTTTTGTCGGTTTCTTCAAGCGTGAATTCCGGACTACCGTCACAAACCCAGCGCATTGCTGGCTCGTCTTTGTAAGATTTGGTAATGATTTCCACCTTGTCGGCCACCATGAAAGACGAATAAAAGCCAAGCCCGAAATGACCGATAATGCCCGCATCTGCAGCCGTATCCTTGTATTTGTTCAAGAACTCTTCGGCCCCCGAAAAAGCAACTTCATTGATGTACTTTTCGACTTCTTCGCCCGTCATTCCGATGCCCTGATCGATGATGTGAAGCGTTTTTTTCTTTTTGTCAATTTTCACTTCAATCAAAGGATTCCCATACTCCACCTTTGCTTCACCAATCTGGGTCAGATGTTTCAATTTGATGGTGGCATCGGTGGCATTGGAAATCAATTCTCTTAAAAAAATCTCATGATCACTGTACAAAAATTTCTTAATCAGTGGAAAAATATTCTCTACCGATACATTGATATTTCCTTTGGCCATAATAATATTGATTTGCCCCTTAGTGTCAAAAAAAATACCATCAGACAGATGGGTGACAAAATGTCTTCTCTTTTGGTGACACTATCCCATCAACTGACGCAATAAAACCAATGGATTAATTTATTCAAAAAACTGTCCTTCTTTATGATTGTTGGTAATGTATCGAATCAAGAAATGTGCGTTTGTTTTTTCAAACAGAATGTACCAAGTGGTTCTTTGGTTTCTGTGCTAAGAAATGTAAAACAAATTTGTTCCGTATTTGGAAAAATAAGCAGGTGCCTTTTTGTGAGGGAAAGTATGGATGTTTTTGAGGATAAACACTATAATATCATCAATCACTTATCAGCAGTTTCAACAAAGGAAAAGTACTCCTTGTCAAAAAGAAGCTTTGCCAAGTCATACAAGTAAGACAACGCAAGATTATCAAATTTTACTTCTCTCATTAAATATTTTACGAATCATTTTCTTTGATTCCGCTAAAAATTCTTCGGGAGTTAGCGCCTCTTCCCAACCTTCCGGTGGTTGCGAATATCCTATTTTATCCAATAAAGGCCGCAATTCCTCGGCGTATTGCTCCAAATCAAATCGAACATAACGATCTTTGCCATTGGCATCTTTTTCAAATGTTACACCTTTCATATTCGATAAGTTTAATGAATCTTAAGAGACAAATATACTAAAATAACATGAAAAACACCTTCTTCCTCACCCGTCAAAATCCAAAAATTTACGCTTATTCCGATAGTCGTTTTCCGAATTGTCTAAAAATCGGTTATACCACCAAAACCGCTGAAGAAAGAGTGCGGGAGCAATATCCGGTAAAGCTACCTAATCAAAGTTGGGAAATCCTTTTGGAAGAAAATGCCATTCGGGAGGATGAATTCATCAATTAAAATAATAAAATCCCTATATTTGTCTTTCCCTATGACTTAAAACAATCACTACATACTTTATAATTTAACGCAACAACCTCGTTTTGAGGTTGTTAATTGTATAATTAAAAATTTAAAGTATGTTTTCAAAATTCCAAGTGCATTTTACGCACGCAAAAGACGGTTATCTTTATTATGAAATTCAATACGGTAATATCTTTTTCAAAAATGAATTCGATACTGCTTTTGATCCAATTATGGATTTAAAAAATTGGTTGGAAGAAATTTCAAGAGGTCTTGAAAATCAAAATACGATTAGGATTGAAAACGGTGGAGAATTAATTCATTTTCTTTTCAAAGAAGTACAAAACAAAGGTTTCCTTTTCCTGAGTGATTATCATCCCAACAAACCGATTTTGCAAATTCCGACAACCCGAAAGGAATTGGTTCGGAATTTTTATAGGGCGGTTATCGATTTTTCCAATTCACCAAAATACGAACCCAAAGAGTGGGAAAGGATTTACTTAAAAGACCTACTTTGTAGACACTTCGGCGGAGTGAATGAGGAAGTTTTGGTAAAAATGCTATTGTGTATGAACCGTGAAAACTTATTGAAGGTTCTCTTTAAAACTAAAAAATGGTCTGTGTCCTATCAGTTCAAAGCGAATCGTATCAAATACATCGACTCCTATTATTTTGCCAATCATTTTATGAATGCCCTTCCCAAAAATTATGATGAACTGTCCGAATTAGAAAAGGAAGAAATCATTCTGCACTGGCTCAATCAGGTAGTAAACCAAAACAATTGGAATGGAATGTCTTTGAGAAATTTCAAGTCTGAACAGATTGAAAGATTTTTGCAGACTTGAAATTAATTGGATTTATTAAATAGAAATCCTAACATTCTCATTTAAACTAAAAAAAGAACAAAACTCACTTCCCTACCATCCCTGGCGCCGTGACAGCTGATGTTTTGGATCCGATATACGAACATTACAATTTGAAATCAACGAATTTTGATATATTCAATTCATTTTGCAAAGTTCAAGTTCACCAACATTTTCATGAATCTAAACAAAAAATCAATTCAAAAGAAAAACCCAAAACCCAATTCAACCGAATTTCATTAACTTTCGGCTTCGAAATGAATTTATGAAGTCAGCAGCCATTGCATTTTACAACACCGAAAATTTCTTTGATACCATTGACGACCCAGAAAAACTCGACAATGAATTCACAGCCCACGGAAGTCTGAAGTGGACCGAAAAAAGATACCGCAACAAAGTGTGGAAAATCAGCCATACCATCAGCCAAATCGGATGGGAAGAAACCGGGAATCCACCTTTGTTCGCCGGATTGGCAGAGATAGAAAACAAAACCGTCGTCAGAGATTTGATTCAGTCAGAGAACCTGCGCGATTATCATTATGACTTCATTCATTTTGATTCAATGGACGAAAGAGGCATTGACAACACCTTGATTTACAGAAAAGAATTTATACAAATCGTGGCCGCCGAAGCCATCAGACAAAGCTTCGTCAAAGCAGACGGTCTGGAGGATTATACACGAGATGATTTGTATATAAAATTGAAATTCAATGAAGAACTGATGAATGTTTTTGTGGTTCATTTCCCATCGAGAAGCAACAACAATGAAAAACAAGATTTCAGAAATCAAATCATGCGAAATCTCAGACTCCGCATCGATGAAATTCTGACCAATGAACCCGAATCAAAAATCATATTGATGGGTGATTTGAACGGGAACCCGGACGACCCATTTGCAAAAAAAATACTGAGAACCAGCAACAAAATCCATATGAGTGATTTTGAATTGTACAACCCCATGCTCAATTTCAAAGACAATATTGGCAGTCTGAAACACGAAAACCAATGGATCCTCTTTGACCAAATTATCTTTTCCAAATCATTTCTGAACAAAAACAATCGGCTGCAATTCAGGTCGGCGCACATTTATCAAAACGAATCCATACAAGACTGGGACAAAAAATTCAAAGGTTCACCCTTTCGTACCTTCGCAGGAACAAAATATCTTGGGGGATACAGCGACCATTTTCCGGTATATGCCATTTTAAATTATTAATTTTGCATAACCAACTATAAGTTTAAAAAATGAATATTGCAGAATTTTTGGATTCAACTTATTTGAAAACACCCCGCCAAAGCGGGGTTTCTGATTCGGAAACACTTGAAACAGTCCGAAATCTGACCAGAGAAGCCATCGAAAACAACATATACGCCATCATGGTCAGACCCGATTATGTCCGCTCTCTTAGAATGCTCATCGATGAAAACAATTCAAAACTAAAACTCGGCACCGTCATTGATTTTCCTGAGGGAATCAATTCGGTGAAAGAAAAACTCAACGAAGCACAAAGCGCACTGGCAAACGGTGCAGACGAACTTGATTTTGTCATCGACTATACCGCCTTCAAAAACGGCAAAATCGCCAAAGTCAAAGAAGAAATAGAATCCTGTTCCCAACTGGTACTCAAATCGGGAAAAGTCATCAAATGGATCATTGAAACCGCAGCATTGACAGATGCAGAAATCGTTTCAATCACCCGTCTGATTAGGGACATCACGCTCGAGAACCTCTCTGATTTTCAAGCAGAAAAAGTTTTTATAAAATCTTCAACCGGTTTCTACAACACTGCAGATGGTTCACCCAACGGTGCCAATCCCCATGTCATCGGACTGATGCTCAAAAACGCAGGGCCACTCTCTGTAAAAGCCTCGGGCGGTGTCAGGAATTATGAAGATGCAGCGCAACTAATTAAAATGGGAGTTAAACGAATCGGGACTTCTTCAGCAATGGAGATTCTGTCGGGTGGAATTAAAAAATAAACCGAAAAATAAGCAATACTTTTTTGCAGATTCCGTTTTATTCATCAAAGATTTCTATTTTTATCAAAAATTTGAAAATGATTAAATACATTCTGATTCCGTTTTTGGTGCTTGGATTCCTGACAAGCTGCTCTGACAGTGAGCTGATAACACCCGGAGACGAATACTTTCCTCCCGGAATGCTCGACGGTTCCTATACGGTCAATATCGACGGAGTATTCACAGATTTCAGTACGCAAACCACTGCCATCAACAATTCTGCTGGCAGCCAAATCAACGGAACGAACCAGACAAACGGCACGATTTCAATAATGATTCCGCAATCGCTCAGCGTGGGCACATACGACCAGTTGGACGGAGCCATGATTGCCATCAGTATGCCTGACGGCGTCTATGTCAATTCCAATTTGACCGGCCCGCTGCCGTTTATGCTCAACATTACCCAATTGTCATCCGGAAAAGTTAGTGGTTTGTTCTCAGGTCAGGTATTCAATATGGCCACCGGACAGACAAAAGAACTGAGCAACGGAAGTTTTGTGAAAATCATTATAGAATCAACGCCTGGTGGCGATGCCATACTGAAAGCAAATTTTGACGGTCAGACGATTGATTTCAGCAGCAATGCAAAAGCAGAAGGCATTGTTTCGGCCGCATTGATATCAGGGACAAACCCCATTGAAAATCAAGAACTTTCCATCACAATACCCGGCGGAATTTCAGTGAATACATATACTGAAGAAGATGAAGTAGAGATAAAAGTGAATCTCGGTACTTCAGGAAATCCAGCCGATAATTATTCGAATTTCAATCCTACCGACGGTACTTATTTGCCCGTTACACTAAAAATCACAGGAATCAGTGAGGGTGAAAACGGAATGGTAACAGGTACTTTCAGCGGCTCCATTGCAAAATATGTGAACGGAGTGCCCACCAATACCGTACAAATTACAGGCGGTCAAATCAAAGTGCCCATTGTCACACCCTAAGAAAAAAATTGAAAATAAATAACAAAAGCCGTCTCATTGGGACGGCTTTTTTGGTTCGTTGTTGTCGGATTTCTTATTCCCTCTGATTATTTTGAATACATAAATGACTGCAACTACAAAGACGATTGCTGTGAAAATATACTGTGTCACCGGATTGAACATATTGACTAATTTTCTGTTTTGTCTGAATAATACAATTTTTGAATCTCATAAAGATTCATCATCACCTTGTCTTCGCCATTGATGTATGCAATGATAAGTTGCTGACGCGGCTTGTCGAGCGTCGCCAAACATTCAAACCCTTCTTGGTCAATCATATAATAGGTAGTAATCATTTCCAGTTCATCAAAAGTTGAATCAGTGATGTTGTATTTGAGCAATTCATCACTCTCAGAAGATTTTTGAGTAAGCAGCGTCGCTGCCTCGTCTATCCCAAAAAACATCCAACTTTCCTCAACTGACAATACAACCGGTTCATCCTTTTCTTCATCAAAATAAATGTGCTGATGTGAATCGGTTTCAATGATGAGTGTCCTTTGTGCCGCAACCGAAAGAGCGATTAAAAACAGCAAAAGGAAAAAGAATCTGGTTCTCAAAATATTGAAATTTTATTGTTTCTGTAATTTATTGAGCATCTGAGTCAAATCTGATGGAAGCCATCTCGTATCTGTTCAACTCCACACGGTCGTTGGCATCATATGAAATCACCAATAACATGCTTGTTTCGTTGATAATCACCACAGGTTCCATACCTGCTTCGTCCATCAGGTACAGCGTCAATACGCCGCTTTCCTCATCAAAATTATAGTCTTTGATTCCATAACTTTTGAAATTCCCATTGGAATCAAGGCTAAAAAACCCCGAAAAATCATCAAAAAGACTGAAAGTAAATTCCGCTTCCACTTTGCTGAGCGACACCAATTCATCATTGGCTTCATCATAATACATATGCTCATTTGAAATTCCGTCAAAAAACATCATTCTCTGAGATTTTCCTACCACACAGAACAACATCATTATGATGAGCAAACCGATTTTAATTCTCATGGATTTCTATGTTAATCATCGGATAAATATAAATAAATTAATGTCATACGCTAAAAAATTCTTGCACAGTTCGAACCATGTTGCAAGATTCTGAAATATTACAAAAGGGAGTTGTGCTTGAATGCAAGCCTTTGGTATTCATCATAAAGTCATCAGTCAATCTTATCAAACCCGGTGTAATCTCTTAGCTTTTCAGGAATCAGAATACTTCCGTCGGGCTGCTGGTGATTTTCCAGCAAAGCTGCCAAAATTCTGGGCAATGCCAGTGCACTTCCGTTCAGTGTGTGGCACAATTCGTTTTTGCCATCTCGTTTTACTCTCAGTTTCAATCGATTGGCTTGAAAGGTCTCGAAATTTGATACCGAGCTGACTTCCAACCATTTTTCTTGGGCCGCCGAAAAAACTTCAAAATCGTAAGTGAGTGAGGAAGTGAATCCCATGTCTCCGCCACAAAGTCTGAGGATCCTGAACGGGAGTTCCAAATCCCTCAACAATCCTTTGACATGATTCACCATTTCATCCAATGCTGCATAAGAATTTTCCGGTTTTTCGACCCTTACAATTTCCACTTTTTCAAACTGATGCAAACGATTCAGTCCGCGCACATCCTTTCCGTAACTTCCTGCTTCTCTGCGGAAACAGGGTGAATAAGCGGTCATTTTCTTTGGCAAATCAGATTCGTTCAGCAATTCATTTCTGAACAAATTGGTCACGGGCACTTCTGAAGTCGGAATCAGATACAAATCATCTTCATTGACATAATACATCTGGCCTTCTTTGTCGGGCAGCTGTCCGGTTCCGTAGCCCGAAGCCTCATTCACCACAAAAGGCGGAATAATTTCGGTGTAGCCGGCTGCCGTATTTTTGTCCAGAAAATACTGAATCAATGCCCTCTGCAATTTGGCGCCTTTGCCTATATAAACCGGGAAACCGGCTCCAGTAACTTTCACCCCCAATTCAAAATCAATCAGATTCATTTTTTTGGCCAAATCCCAATGGGGGAGCATATCGGTTTTGGGAGTAGCGTCTCCTTCTGTAAAAACCACTTCGTTGTCCTCTGCACCAAACCCTTGCACCACACTGCTATGTGGAATATTGGGAATTTGATAGAGTAGATTGATCAGACCCTCTTCATACGAGGACAACAAATCCTGAAATTCTTTGATTTGAGATTTTTGTGTGGCAGATTTTTCTTTCAATAGATTGGCTTCATCGGCTTTGCCTTGTTTAAAAAGCTGTCCGATTTCTTTGGATAATTGATTGGATTCGGCCAGTAAGTTGTCCAGTTCAAACTGGGTTTTACGACGAAGTTCGTCAATGTTCAATACTTCATCGATTAATCCCAATTGTTTGAAATTTCTTTTTTTCAAACCTTCGATGACCCTTTCTTTGTTTTCCTGAATTGCTGATACAACTAACATTGTCAAAAAATTTTGACAAAGTTAAAGCTTAAAATTCATTCAAGGCAATGAAACTTTTCTAAAATCTATTAAGGTTTTATTTCAAATCAGGCCGTGTCGGTCGCACCTCGATTTTGCTCGGCAATGTCCTTGGATTCATTTCCAACAAATCCAAAACCAAGTGTCCGATGTCTTCGGGTTGAATTTTCCAACCGTCTTTTTCGTTGGGTACATGGTTGTTGAAATAAGTGGCCACCGACCCGGGCATGATGGTTGAAACCTTGATGTTGTGTTTTCTCAAATCCAACATGGCTGCTTGTGTGAAACCGACCACACCGAATTTGCTCGCATTGTAGCCAGCTCCTTTTTCGAAGAAATTCGTACCGGCCAAACTCGCCAATGTTATGTAATAACCTTCCGTCTGTTTCAAGGCTTCTACACTGGCTTTCAGTGTATGAAAAACGCCGTACAGATTGGTTTTCATCATCTTGTCCCAATCCTCAACGGACAAATTGTCCACACTTTCAAAAATCCCGACACCTGCGTTGGCAAGTACCACATCGAGCTGACCGAAATGAGCCAAGATTTTATCTACCGCAGTCTTTTCGTCTTCAAAATTTCCAACATCAGAAACCAATCCCAAAACCCTTGATTCATCGCCCAGAGTGCGAGCTGCATTTTCAATATCTTCAGCCTTTCGTCCACTGATGGCGACCTTCATACCTGCTTTGAGTAGAATTTTTGCAGTTCCGTACCCGATGCCTTTGCTTCCGCCAGTGATGTAAACCACTTTGTCTTTTAAATCCATCATCATTTAGTTTATAAAATCATAAAAATCACTTCTTCTTACCTTTCTTGAAAATACTCCCAATGCCTTTGCTGATGGTTTCTATGGTTTCTACGCCTTTGTTCATCGGTGCGGTAGAGAAATCCTCATAATTATCCATGTTGGGAACACCTTCATGGACTTGTGGGTAAATCACTATCAAACTGTTTTTCGGGAAATATTTTTCGAATTTCCCGGGTGCTTTTTCGAGTGAAGAAATATAGGAAACCGAGCCTCTTCTTGCAGAATTTAGAATAATCAGATCGGTGGGTTGTATGTCTTTCGAAATGATTAAGAAATCGTCCCAATCAGAAAAGGGTGTAAAATTAAGTTTACCGGGCAATTTGGATTCTTTGACGATATTCTGCATCGCATTGTAGGTTCTTTCTTCTGCATAAATCATCACCGAAGCACTGTATTCCTGGGCGGTTCTCATCACTTTTGAAACGATGAGTTTGAAACCGTTTTCTCTTTCTGCAAAAGGTGGACAGATGTAAATCAGTCTTTTCTTTTCAATCAACGGTTTCACGATATGGCAGAAAACCAAAATCCGATCTACCTTGTTGATGATGGTTCCCATTTTATCACCAAAAATATAGTCGAAAATCCCGCTCTTTTCCGGCCACTTCATGATGACGATATCTGCACTGGTTTCTTTGGAAATCCGTGCAATCCCACTCGCCTGATTGTGGTCAATGGTCGTGATGGTATTGACTTTGGTCTCTGCAGCCGAACCTTGTTCGATGTATTTTTCTAATTCCTTCTTGTATTTCAACAGATTGACTTCGGCCTCTTCGTCATTGGGCACGACCGAAAGCAAAGAAATTGGATTCTCTGAGTTTTTATCTTTGACAATCAATGCAAAATCCAATAAACTTTCAACCGAAGAAAGATCAGACACCGGCAATAGTATTTGTTCACTTCGTTCTGTACGGGTTTTCAGATTTTCAACCGATAAATCTTTTTCCTCGCTCAATGCGATTTTCTTGGCTGCTTTTTCAGCTGCAAAAGAAGCTACTACACAAGTGATTAAAATCAAAATAATCGTTCCGTTCAAAATTCCATCGTCCAGGATTCCTTCACGGTATCCAACCAAAATCACCGCCAAAGTGGCGGCTGCGTGTCCACCGCTCAATCCAAAAATCAGTTGTCGTTGCGCACCGGTGTATTTGTAAATTTTCTGGGTAATCCAAGCGGCAATCCATTTCCCGAAAATGGCCACAACACTTAGTACGATGGCCACAACAATCCCTTCCCAACCGTTCAGAATCACGCTGACATCCACCAACATACCTACTGAAATCAGGAAAAAAGGAATGAAAAGCGAATTGCCTATAAATTCAACCCGGTTCATCAAAGTCGAAGATTGCGGAATCAATGGATTCAAAGCCAGTCCGGCAACAAACGCACCTATAATCGCCTCGATTCCTGCAACTTCGGCCAAAAAAGCTGCAAAGAACACCACCGCAAGTACAAAAATATAATGGGCGTGTTTCTCACTTTCCAATTTCTTGAAAAACCATCTTGCGATTCTCGGAATCAGTAAAAACATGATGGCCGAAAAAATCAACAACGAAATTCCGAGTTGTATCCAAAAAGCCTGGTCGAGCGTTCCTTTGTGGTTGCCGACGATGATGGCCAGCACAATCAAAACCGCAGTATCGGTCAGAATGGTTCCGCCAACGGTAATCGCCACTGCCTGATTTTTGGAAACCCCGAGCCTACTGACAATCGGATAGGCCACCAATGTGTGCGTAGCGAACATGCTGGCTGTCAGGAAACTGGCGTTAAAGTCAAAATCGTAGAAATAACCCAGGCCATAATACATGACCGGAAAACCAATCGCCAAAGGAATGAAAAAAGTAAAGAATCCAAAAACCAAACTTTTGTTTTTGTGGGCTTTGAATTCGTTTAAATCGAGTTCTAATCCTGCAATGAACATGATGTACAACAAACCGATGGTGGAAAATAGTTTCATTGCAAAATTATTTTCCAACACATTGAATCCGTGCGGCCCAACGAGTACTCCGGAAATAATCAAACCGATGATTCCCGGTATATTTAGCCTTTTCAGTAAAATTGGAGCCAGCAGTATAATCAGGAGAATGACCGAAAAAAACAAAATCGGATTATCGAGCGGAAGGGTAAATTCGTGGCTTAATTTTTCGAAAAAATCGGTCATAGATTAGTTTTAAGCTGTTAATTCAAAATCCAAAATTGTGACTTTACAAATAAAAATTCAACCATTTGGATTCACAATGATAAAAATTTTACAGGGTTTTCACTTAAAATCCGGTTTTCTTTTTTCAAGAAAAGCACCAACGCCTTCCATAAAATCTTCTTTCTCAAACAATTCACCGAAGCTTCTGATTTCGACTTCAAAGCCGCTTTTTGAATCTCCCGAATTGATGGCTTCAATCGCCTTCGAAATCGCTACCGATGAATTTGTTGCGATTTTTGAAGCAATTGCTTTGGTTCTATCCATCAAATCAGCCGGTTCTGTCACCTCATTGACCAAGCCAAATTCGTATGCTCTTTGTGCATTGATCATTTCTGCCGTAAAAATCATCTGCGCTGCCCTTCCTTTTCCAACCAATCTCGGCAATCGTTGGGTTCCGCCGTAACCGGGAATCAGTCCCAAAGTTACTTCCGGCAAACCGAGCCTCGCATTGGACGAAGCGATTCTGAAATGTGCCGACATCGCAAGTTCCAAACCGCCGCCCAATGCAAAACCATTTATTGCGGCAATCACCGGTTTATTGAAATTTTCAATTTTATCAAAAACCATTTCCTGTCCTTTTCTTGCAAGGGCTTCGCCTTGAACTCCGCTGAAATCACTAAATTCTTTGATGTCTGCCCCGGCCACAAAGGATTTTTCGCCGCTTCCGGTCAGTATGAGCACACGAATGTCGGTGTTTGTGGCGGCCTTATCCAAGAAATTGCTCAGTTCATTAAGCATCTCTCTGTTGAGTGCATTCAGTGCTTCAGGGCGATTGAGCTTGACCACTGCTATTTGATTCTCAATTTCTACAAGCAGATTCTGATAATTCATTTCGGTTGTTTTTTCAGTTTCTAAAAGTAAACATTTTTGGGAAGTCCTGAAAGAATATCGGTTCTTGTCCCAAAAAATGATTGAGGGTTTCACACAAGGCAAAACCCTCAATTTGATGATATAATTCCAATTTAAATCTCATCTATGATACTGTTCAGCGTTTTGGACGGACGCATGGCAGCATAGGTCATCTCTTCATTTTGATTGTAATACCCACCTATGTTTTGTGGTTTTCCTTGCGCATGAATCAATTCTTGATTGATTTGGCTTTCATGCTCTTTGAGTTTCTTTGCCACGGCAGCAAATTTTGCTGAAAGTTCGCTGTCTTTGGTTTGTTCAGCCAAGGCTTCGGCCCAGTACAAGGCCAGATAGTAATGAGAACCACGGTTATCTATGGTTCCCAATTTCCTACCCGGTGATTTGTCAGTTTCAAGGAATTTTGCATTTGCAGCATCCAGCGTATCTGCAAGGATTTGTGCCAAATGATTTTCTTGGGTTTGTGCCAAATGCTCAAGTGATGCCTGAAGCGCAAGGAATTCACCCAAAGAATCCCACCTAAGGTAACCTTCTTCTACAAATTGTTCGATGTGTTTTGGAGCCGAACCACCTGCACCGGTTTCAAACAAACCACCTCCGGCCATCAGCGGTACGATTGAAAGCATTTTGGCCGAAGTACCCAGTTCCAAAATCGGAAACAAGTCGGTCAAATAATCTCTCAATACATTTCCTGTAACAGAAATGGTGTCTTTCCCGGCCCTGATTCTCTTCATCGTTTCTTTAGTGGCATCTTTGACATCCATAATTCTAATGTCCAAGCCGTTGGTATCATGTTCCTTTAGGTATTCTTCTACTTTTTCTATGAGTTGCCTGTCGTGTGCTCTTCCTTTGTCTAGCCAAAAAATAGCGGGTGTGTCAGAAAGTCTGGCGCGGTTGATGGCCAATTTGACCCAATCTTTGATAGGCGCATCTTTTACTTGACACATTCTGAAGACATCTCCTTTCTGAACCGACTGTTCCAACAGTACATTCCCGTTGATTTCTTCTACTTTAACTGTTCCGTCTGCAGTAACTTGGAAGGTTTTGTCATGAGAACCATATTCTTCTGCTTTCTGAGCCATCAGTCCTACATTGGGGACTGTTCCCATTGTCTTGGGGTCAAGTGCGCCGTTTTCTTTCATGTCGCTGATGACGGCGTCATAGAGAAAAGCATAAGACCGATCCGGAATAATGCAAATCGCATCCTCTTCCTTGCCATCTTTGTTCCACATTTTGCCTCCGTTCCTAATCAAAGCTGCCATTGACGCATCTACGATGATGTCTGAGGGGACATGGAAATTGGTGATGCCTTTGTCTGAATTTACCATGGCGATTCTCGGTCCATTTTCGATGGCAGCATCAATTTCCCTTTTGATGGCATCTTCTTGTGGATGTCCTGAAATTTTGGAGTACAGGTTTGCAAGTCCGTTGTTGGGGTTGATGTCGAGTTCATCAAAAACACTTGCAAATTTCTCAAATACAACTTTGAAATAAGTTTCGACAATCGCTCCAAACATAATGGGGTCGGAAACCTTCATCATGGTCGCTTTCAGGTGAGCGGACAAGAGCACATTTTTCTGTTTTGCTTCTCTAATGGCTTGTTCCACAAAAGATTTGAGCGCATTTATACTCATCACTGAGGTATCAATCACTTCACCTTTTTGTAGTTGGGCTGCTTGTTTCAACACTTTGACAGAACCATCTTTGGCATAAAAAACGATTTTGTACTCAGTCGCGTGGTCGAGTGTGAGTGAATTTTCGGTGGCATAATAGTCGTGGTCGCTCATGTGTGCAACTGCAGTTTGACTGTCCTTGGTCCATTCCCCCATGCGGTGCGGATGTGATTTGGCATATTCTTTCACCGCTTTGGGTGCACGGCGGTCAGAATTCCCTTGCCTAAGGACCGGATTCACGGCACTTCCCAGCACCTTTGCATATTTTGATTTGATTGCTTCTTCTGTTTCATTTGCGGGTTCTGCGGGATAATTTGGAACCGCAAAACCTTTCTGCTGAAGTTCTGCAATCGCTTCATTCAACTGGGGTACAGAAGCAGAAATATTGGGCAATTTAATGATGTTCGCAAGCGGATTCAAAGTCAATTCACCCAGTTCTGTTAAAGCGTCTGGGACGCGCTGATTTTCGTTGAGATACTCAGGAAATACAGCAAGGATTCTACCGGCAAGTGAAATATCGGAGACTTCGATTTGTATGCCGGCCGATTTTGTGAAAGCCTTTACAACGGGCAAAAAAGAATGCGTTGCCAGCATGGGTGCTTCGTCAGTCAGGGTGTAATGAATTTTGGATTTTGACATAAGTGTTTTTTTATTGATTGAATAACATATTTTGAAGCATTTCTGCCAAAATTTGAGATTGCAAAATTAAGGAATTTTGCATGATTATTCACTGACTCTAATCAGTTGAATGTTTAAAAAGAGTTTAAATTTTGTATTTCCCATTCATTCGGCTATTTTTGTCTCAAACATAAATCGAAATGAAAATCAAAGCATTAAGTCTAAGCTTGCTTGCACTGTTTGCATTCGGATGCAAGCAAAACAAAACAATTGAGGTAAAGAAATACACCACAGAAGAAATGAAAGACAATCCATTGATTCAGGAGAGTACACTTCCGTACTCTGCGCCTGATTTTTCTAAAATCAAAGACGAACATTTTAAACCCGCACTCGAATACGCACTTCAGACCGAAGACGAAGCGATTCAGAAAATTGCTGAAAATCCCGAGGCACCTACTTTTGAAAATACGCTGGTGGAAATGGAAAAAGCAAATGAATTGCTTGACCGTGTGACCAATGTGTTTTATGCACTGGCAAGGGCAAATACCAACGATGAACTGAAAAAGCTCGAAGAGGAAATGTCTTCCAAATTTCAGGAACACCGCGACAACATCTATTTGAACGACAAGCTTTTTGAGCGAATAAAAACCATAAATGAGCAAAAAGATGAGCTGGAACTGGATCAGGAAGATATAAAACTCATCGAAATCACTTATCAAAAGTTTGTGAAAGCAGGTGCCGGTCTTTCGGAAGCCGACAAACAAAAGCTGAAAGAAATCAATTCAAAAATTGCAGCACTCACCAACAAATTTGGTCAGATTCTTTTGGAATCAGGCAATGCAAATGCATTAAAAATCACTGATTTGCAAAAGCTGGATGGGTTGACACAAGGAGAAATCAATTCCATCAAAAGCGAAGAAAATAACAGCTGGGAAATCCCCATTCAGAACACGACGCAACAGCCACTTACCAAATCACTGAACGACCGCTCTGTCAGAGAAGAATTGTTCAAAAGAGGCTGGCACAGAGCGGATTCGGGTGAGTTTTCTACCTTGGATTTAATTCGTGAAATTGTGCAGTTGAGAACCGAAAAAGCAAAACTGCTCGGCTATCCCAATTATGCTGCATGGAACCTTCAGGATACCATGGTGAAAACCACAGACACAGTGGACAACTTCTTCTCAGAACTCGTTTCCCCCACCTTGTCTGCAGCCGAAAAAGAAGCACAGGAACTACAGAAAATGATTGACGATGAGAGTGGCGGATTTGAACTACAGCCATGGGATTGGTCTTATTACTCTGAAAAAGTGAGATTGGCCAAATATGATTTGGACGAAAACCAAATCAAACCCTATTTTACACTAAAGACCGTATTGGAAGATGGAGTTTTTTATGCAGCAACCCGGCTGTTCGGCATCACCTTCAAAGAAAGAACCGACATCCCTACTTACCATCCCGATGTGCTTGTTTATGAGCTGTTTGAAGAAGACGGCAGCCCTCTTGGTCTATTTTACGGAGACTTCTTCAGAAGACCCAGCAAAGGCGGTGGTGCATGGATGAGTAATTTTGTTACCCAATCCCATTTGCTGAACAACAAACCGGTCATTTATAATGTATGTAATTACACCAAACCAGCAGAGGGTGAACCTGCATTGCTGACATACGACGAGGTGGAAACCCTGTTTCACGAATTTGGTCATGCCTTGCACGGATTTTTTGCCAACCAGAAATACCCTTCGATTTCGGGCACTTCGGTAGCAAGAGATTTTGTTGAATTCCCTTCTCAGGCAAACGAACACTGGGCTTTGTATCCTGAAGTTCTGAAAAATTATGCAAAGCATTATGAGACCGGAGAACAGATTCCACAGGACCTGATTGATAAAATCAAGGCTGCCGCTGGTTTTAATCAAGGATTTTCATACGGGGAACTCTTGTCAGCCGCCAATCTGGATTTCAACTTCCACACCCTTGAATCAGTCCCCAGTGGTTTTGATGCAGACAAATTTGAAAAAGAATCCCTCTCCGAAGATGGACTTTGGATGGAAAATGTCCCTCCAAGATACCGTGCCACATATTTCAACCACATTTTCAGCGGTGGATACGCAGCCGGGTATTATGCCTATCTCTGGACTGAAATGCTCGCATTGGACACTGGAAAATGGTTTGACGAAAACGGTGGTCTGAAAAGAGAAAACGGCCAGCGTTACAGAGACATGATTCTTTCAAAAGGAAACACCATCGAGTACAAAGAAGCGTACAGGGACTTCAGAGGCAGTGACCCGAGTGTCAATTCAATACTTGAAAGCAAAGGTTTTAAATAATCCAAACACACATTCAAAGAAGCTGTCTCGGCACCGATTCAGCTTCTTTTTGTTTCATTGAATATTAGTAAAATCAAACTTCCAGCGTTTCGCCGATTGCAGGAAGAATCAAAACCTTTCCACCGGCAGAGAAATGATCTTTCGCCTGCTGATGATTGATTTTAATGGGTGGGAAAGTATCGAAATGATAACCCATCACCCGGTTGCATTGTATGAAATTACTTGCGATGTACGCATCCTGATAACCCATTGTAAAGTGGTCGCCCACAGGCAAAATAGCCAAATCGGGTTTCCCGATGGTTTCCGGAATCAGTTTCATTTCGGTAGTAAGAGCGGTATCACCGGCGATATAGATTCTCTTTGATCCATCTTCCAAAACATAGCCGTTCGGATTGCCGCCATAGGTTCCGTCGGGAAATGAGCTCGAATGAAACGCGATGGTGGATTTGACTGAAATTCCATCAAAATTGAAACGACCTCCAGTATTCATACCGATGGTTTTAAAGCCTTTTGCATCATAATAATAAGACATTTCTGCATTACAAATAATTGTCGCGGCAGTTCTTTCTGCAATGGGTTCAACATCTGCTATATGGTCTCCGTGCGCATGTGTCAGCAATAAGTAATCTGCATTAAGTGATTGTAAATCAACGACAGAAGCCAAAGGGTTTCCAGAAATAAAAGGATCCACAACAATGAATTTCCCATTGATTTCAATATGAAGGCCTGCATGCCCCAAGTAAGTAATTTTCATTTTTTATTTTTTAGAAATTTATACTGATGCCTAAAATTAGTGAAAAAGCCAAAGTCAGCAAAGCAACTTTCTTTAATTCTTTGTCGAGCTGACTTTGTTCTTTGACCGAAAACATTGATTTGAGCATTACAAGGGTCGGAATCAGAAGTAATAGAAACAACAGATGATGCCAGCTTGTTTTATTATTTAATATAAGATAAATCAGCGTCAACAGAAAAGGAGAAATCATCAGCACGGCCTGATAGATTTTGGCTTTCCTAAAACCGATAATCAATGGAACGGTCAGTTTGCCCGAGATTTCATCCGTATTCATATCGCGCATATTGTTCAGATTAAGTACTGCTGCACTCAGTAGCCCAATGGCTGCTGCAGGTAGTAATATCAATAAATTTAAGCCCTGATGACTGTACAGCGTATAACTCCCCCAGACCGAAATAATTCCAAAAAAAAGAAACACAAACACATCTCCCATGGCAGCATATCCGTAAGCATTTTTCCCGACTGTGTACTTGATGGCCGCCCAAACACAGGCAATGGTCAGGAACACAAAAAGCACAGCGTATAAAAAGTTTTCTTTGAAAGCAACATACACGAGCAAAAGCGCTGTAAATGTCGAGAGCAGACTAAAAATTAACACTGCGGTCTTCATCTGTACGGGCGTGACTTCTCCCGAAGCCACAATCCGTCTTTCACCGGTCCGGTAGGTATCGGTTCCTCTGATGCCATCCCCGTAATCATTGGCATAATTCGACAAAATCTGTAGAAACAAAGTGGTCAGCAGTGCAAGAATAAAAATACTCCAGTTCCAGTGGCTGTCAGAAAGCGCAATCAGAGACCCCAGAATGATGCCGCTGACAGACAACGGAAGTGTCCTCAGTCTTGCTGCGTGAATCCATTTTTTCATAGTGCTCAAATTTAATCAAAATTGAGAAAAGCATTTGGGGTATTTGGAAAGCTAAAATTGAGACAACGACTGTTGAAATTCTCAAAATTTCGAATCAATAAGCTTTTCATAAAATTCATTTTTCCCATCAATTATAATCATTCATTTAGTTTCACAGAACGAATGGCTTTGATTTTCCATGCGATGATAATCACCACCAAAATTGTCATCCCACCACCGAAAACAATGGAAGGTACCAAACCGAGCAAACTGGCGGCCACACCGCTTTCAAAAGCACCGAGTTCGTTGGAGCTACTTACAAAAATACTGTTGACAGAAGAGATGCGCCCTTTTAGGTTTTCGGGGGTTTTGTATTGCAAAATGCTTTGTCTTATGATGACAGAAATGGCATCGAAAGCACCACCAATCATCAGTATGACAAAGGACAAATAAAAATTCTTCGACAAACCGAATATAATGATGCAGAGTCCAAAACCGGCCACGCTACCCAACAGTTTCGGACCCACTCTTGCTCTGAAAATGGGTATTGCGGAGATGGTCAGCATCATGGTCAGTGCGCCAATACCGTGTGCCGATCTCAGCCAGCCGAATTCGACTGAGCCACCGTTCAACACTTTTTCAACCACTGCCGGCAGCATGGATTCGGCTCCACCAAAAAAAACTGCAAACATGTCCAAGCTCAGTACTGCCAAAATGATTGGAGTACTCCAAATGAATTTCAATCCCTCTTTGATGCGTTGCATGGGTGTTTCTTCAGAATTTAGTACAGATGGTTCCGGTGGTTTGGAAGAAATTCTGAATATGGCAATCATCGAAATACACATCATCAGGAAAGCAATGAAAAGAGTGGCCTCAATGCCCACCGAAGCAAGCAACAAACCACCGGCCAAGGGACCGGTGACTGCACCAATCATAAATGCAGACGAATTGATGGGAATGGCTTTTTCGTAATTTTCTCTTCTCACTACCCTGGCCAGCAATGAAAATACGGCTGGAGTACTGAATGCCCGGGTCAGTCCCAATATAAAAAACGCAAAATAACAGACCGATAAATACATAAAAATCCCGACTTTTTCTTGGACGCCTGGAAAGTTAATAATCATCAACACAAACGAAGTGAGCATATACGCGGCTATGCACCATTTGACCATTTTTTGTTTGTCTTTTTTATCGACGAGTTGTCCGGCGTAAAAGGCGGTGAACAAGATGGGTGAAAATTCAAACAAACCAATCAGGCCGAGATAAATTTCTTGATGGGTCAGTCTGAATATCTCAAACGCCACAGAAGTACTCTGCACGAAAAGTGCAAAAATCAGTGAAAACCTTAAGAAGATAAGTGCCCTGAATTCTTTGTTTTTCCAGACCGAAGGAATGTTGTTCTCTGGATTTTGCATATTAAATAATCCGCAAATTCAATGTTTGATTGCGCAAAATTACTGAAGATTTAATGCTTTCTTACCTGAATTTGTCGAAATTTCTTTTTCGCTTTTCCAAAAAAGCGTTTCTGCCCTCTTCTGCTTCATCTGTTCCATAAGCCAATCGGGTGGCTTCTCCTGCAAACAGCTGTTGCCCGACCAAACCGTCATCGATCAAGTTGAAAGCAAATTTGAGCATCTTTATCGCAGTCGGAGATTTGGTCAGTATTTCTTGTGCCCATTCAAAAGCAGTCTGTTCTAATGCTTTATGAGAAACAACCTTGTTGACCATTCCCAGTTCAAAGGCTTCTTGAGCAGAATAATTAAAACCGAGGAAGAAAATTTCTCTTGCTCTTTTCTGACCCACTTGTCGTGCGAGATAGGCCGAGCCAAAACCTCCGTCAAAACTTGCTACATCGGCATCCGTTTGTTTGAAAATCGCATGTTCCTCAGAGGCTATCGTCAAATCACAAACCACATGCAGTGAATGACCGCCGCCAACAGCCCAACCGTTGACCACTGCAATGACCACCTTTGTCGAAAAACGAATGAGTCGTTGTACCTCAAGTACATTCAGTCGTCCGACTTTGTCTTCTCCTTCGTATCCTTTTTTTCCTCTTACCCGCTGATCTCCACCCGAACAAAATGCCCAGCCGCCGTCTTTTGGCGAAGGCCCTTCGCCGGTCAGTAAAATCACACCGATTGATTGGTCTTCTTCTGCGAGGGCAAAAGCATCGAGCAATTCAAAAACGGTTTTGGGTCTGAATGCATTTCTGACTTCGGGTCGGTTGATGGCTATTCGCGCCACTCCATTGCATTTTTTGAAGGTGATGTCTTCGTATTTTTTTATGTTTTCCCAGTTGATCATATCCGTCTGATTAATTTGGTGTAAAAATACGGAATGCTTGTGATGAATGAAAATGATTTGGGTTGTGGTTTTCAAACAAATTCAAAACTTTAAAAAACCTGTTTGAAATTGTAATTACCGTTGGTCCTGAGTCTTTTCATCGAAACTCTTTCGGTTGAATGGGTTTTCTTTTAAACACATTTTTCAGTCGGTTATAATCCAGATAATAACTGATTCTGAGGGAGATGCTGTTTAGTTGTGATTGAGCAAAGAGATAATCGAAATTGTCTCTGAAACTCATTCCGGCAACATCATTGTAGCTTTCTACAGCATTGCGATACAACAAAGACAACTGACTGCCCGGCGCAAACCACCAGCTGAATCGCAGGTCTATGTTCCAACTGTTGTAGGTGGCATTGTGGTTTTGGTTATATGCATTATTTTGCAGCAATTCTCCATCCTGTTGTAGTGTGAAGAATTTGTTATAATGCACATCGGTGTAATAATGCCGGAATGCAAGATTGAGTGACATCTTATCATTGAAAATGAAGTGCGATTCCAAGGAAGTTTCCACTGTATTTCGGTTTCGTTCACCAAAGTAAATGTTGGCACCGTCGCTACTTACAAATCCTTGTTCATTCTCAGAGAAGGTGGTTTGGGTAGAGAGATAGAGTTTCCATTTGTCAGACACTCTGAATCGGGGTGCAAATTTGAGCGTCAGTTTGTCACGGTCTTTTTGGTCGTATTTGACCCAATTCAGCGATACGTCCAGAGCGAATCTATTTCTGTAATCTGTAGAAAACCAAGCCCATGGATAATAGTAAGCCGGGATTTTCACAAAACGACCTTCGGTTCTGGGTTCGTATATGTCATTGTTGCCGAATGGGGCAGTTTCAAATCCACCGCCAAAGCTAAAATGTGAAGTTGTTTGAAATTCCGAATTGAAGTTAAAATTAAAATAATTGTACAATCCCGGTTCGAGTCTTCGTCCGTAATTCAGGTTGAAATTCAAAAAAGTAGTGTTGAAAGCTCCTTTGGGCTGCAACAATCTATAACCGTAATAGGCAAAATAATTGATGTAATTGGTTTGTCCGGTATAGCCGAGGTCGTCGATGTCATAGTCCTTGCTACGCAAAAAAATGCTGGTTTGCAGTCGGTGTTTGCCGTTGATTTTTGCTGCGGACAGATTTCCTTCAATTCCAAAAAGATCCTCATTGGCATTCACAAAACTCATTTCCAGGTTTCCCCAATAATTAAAAATGTTTTGTTTGTTGGTCACATCAAAATAAAGCCCCGAAACATTGGCATTGCGATGGTGTCCTTCCCTCAGTGTATTGGTGTTTACAAACGAAATCGAATTGCTTTGCCCGAACCGCTGGTCGAGTACGAACACATTATAATTAGCGAAAGGTTCCACCAACTCTTTTCTGGATTCGCCTGTGGATGTATTCTTGACTTTGGCATAAGCTCTTTCGGTCACTGCATTAAAAATTCCAATCCCCAAATTTTTTCTGGTCCTTCCCGAAACTTTTACTGCATTGATCAAATCCACCCTGATAGGGAATGCTGTGATTTCCTCATTTTCAGCAAGATTGGGATACATACTTGGGGTACCTCCTATCCTACGAGAATAGAACAAGTCTCCTTTGTTGAACAATTCTGTTCCTTCTGTAAAAAAGGGTCTTTGTTCTTCATATTGTACTTCAAAAGCGGAAAGATTCAGCACCGTTGGGTCAAACCTGGTTTGTCCGAAGTCGGGAATCAGAATCATGTCCAGCGTAAAAGCGTCACTGATGCCGTATTTCAAGTCCATTCCGCCATTGAAAATATAATCTGTTTTGTCGCTGTAATTATTCACATAACCCGACATATAAGGCAAAAAAGAAAGTCTCACCGGTGGGTCAATGTCTCGGATGCCGTGAATTTCACCATCGTAGATAGAAAATTCTCCTTTGGTATTGTCCACATGGTTCCAGCTATATCGGGTACGGGTTCTTCTAAATTCTCTTTCCATTTGCAACCCCCACACCTGAATGTCTTTTTTGGGAAAACGAATCTCTGAATAGGGAATAAAAATCTCGGCCACCCAACTGTCCTCATTAATTTTAATATCGCTGTACCATACTCCGTTCCATGATGCGTCTTCATTACCGTTGGTCATTTTCGCATCGTACTGCACGCCCGCAGCAGTGACGATAAACTGAAGGCTTTGCTGCCGATCGTTGTATCCATTCAACAAAATGAAAAAGAAATCATCGTTGCCAATCTCGTCTCTCTGGGTCAGCTCTTTCAAGATTTTATCAGGTTCAGGGTCGTACATGCTTGCACCAAAGTAAATTCCCAAATCATCATAAACGATTTTGACTTCGGTTCTCAGACTGTCAGGAATCGGCCTTCCGTTTTTGGGCAATCTTTCCACAAAATCTGTGGCTATAGGAGCGTTCTGCCATGCAGCGTCATCAAGGATTCCGTCTATTTTTGGACTTTCTGAAACCTTTATCAGGTGAATCGATTTTCGACCAATAGAATCAGATTCCTGACCGAATAAATTGCAATCAAGAAAGAAAATAATGATGAAAATAGTGATTCTGTACATAAACCGGCAACCGAGCTTCCTAAAACAGTTCAAATTAAATAAAATTACTACATAAAAACAACGAAAACCAATTGAAAAGAATCTTCGACAACAGAAATGAACAGATATATTGATTTATTTCTCTTATCAAAGTGTAAATTTACATTCACAATCAAAAGTCGCCAATAATGTTTTCAAAGGAAATTTACCTCAACAGGAGGCAAGAATTACGAAACCGGATTCGGGGAGGTATCATGTTGTTTTTGGGCAATGTAGAAATGCCGATGAATTATGCAGACAACCCTTTCCCGTTTCGGCAGGACAGTAGTTTTTTGTATTATTTTGGAATTTCAGTCCCCGGAATCGCAGCTCTGATTGACCAAGACGAGGACAAAACCATTGTTTTTGGCAATGAACTTTCACTGGGCGAAATCGTTTGGATGGGGCGCCAAGAAACTCTTCGTAGCAAAGCCGAAAAATCGGGTATAAATGACACTCGACCTTTTGAAGAGTTGTCTGTTTACCTAAGAAATGCCCTGAAAAAAGGAAGAGAAATTCATTTTCTGCCACCCTATACCGCCTATCAGCAGTTTCTGCTTTGCGAGCTCTGCAGCTGCAACATCAATGAACTGAATGCTTCGGCGGAATTTATCAAAGCCATTGTTGCACAAAGATCTGTCAAACAACCAGAGGAAATTAAGGAAATCGAAAAAGCGGTCAATATTTCCAACGAAATGCATCTACTGGCAATGCAGTTGGCAAAACCCGGAATGAAGGAATATCAGCTGGTCAGTGCCATTGAGAAATTTGCGGCTGACAATGAATGTCGGTTTTCCTATCCCGCCATTATGACGATTCGTGGTGAAATTCTCCACAATCATTTCAGGTCAAATACACTCAAAGAAGGAGACATGGTACTCAATGATTCGGGTGTGGAAACAGCGAAAGGTTATGCCGCTGACTTGACCCGAACCTTTCCCGCCGGTAAAAAATTCAGTTCTCGTCAAAAAGAAATGTACAATGTTGTACTCAAAGCATTTGAAGATGCTCATTCCATCATGAGGCCCGGTCTGAATTACAAAGAGGTTCACCGCACTGCTTCACTGCGATTGATAGAAGGCCTGTTCGATTTGGGGCTACTCAAAGGAAATCCGGAGGAAGCCTTGGTCAACAATGTGCACACCTTGTTTTTTCAATGCGGCGTCGGACACATGATGGGTTTGGATGTACACGACATGGAAAATCTGGGCGAGCAATTCGTTGGTTATACAGATGAGGAACCCAAGGACACCGAGACTTTCGGTTGGAAGTCACTCAGATTGGGCAGACCGTTGCAAGAAGGTTTTGTGGTAACAGTAGAGCCGGGGATTTATATGATTCCGGAATTGATTGACCACTGGTCGGCTGAGAATAGACTGGCAGATTTTATTAATTATCACAAAGTAATGGAATACAGAGATTTTGGCGGAATCAGAATTGAAGACAATTTCCTGATTACAAAAAACGGTTTCAGAAGAATCGGAAACGGACTGTCTAAAACTGTTGAGGAAATTGAAGAATTGAGAAGCAGGGCTTATTAGAAATTGTTACAAAAAAATCACTTCTTCAGCGTAAATAAAAACTCCAAACCACCGGTTTTTCGGTTTTTGGCTGATATTTTTCCTTTGTGGAATATCACTGCATTTTTTACTATTGACAAGCCCAAACCAGAACCTCCTGTGTCGCGTGTTCTGCCTTCTGTTACCCGATAAAATCTTTCGAAAAGCCGATTCAGATGGCCTTCTTCTGGAATGCCCTTACCGGTGTCAAAGAATGAAAAATAATAATAATCATCGTCTTCGTTGTAGATGCTCACATGGATATGGGTGTTTTTTCCGGCATAGCGGATGGCATTGTCAGTGAGGTTCCTGAAAACTGAATAAAGCAAATTGGAACTGCCGTTGATTTCTGCATCCGAAGGCAATTGCCAGTCAAACTGCATGTTTTGTGATTTGAGTTGTGGGCTGACATCTTCCTTGATGCGCTGCAATAAATTTTCGATGTTTACTTTTTCGGAAACAATCAGATTCGGAGCTTCTTCCATTTTCGCAATCAGACTCATGTCGCGGATGATTTCGGAAAGCACCAAAATTTGTTGAAAAGACCGTTCGATGAAATACTGTTTCTTTTCTTCCTCCAAATCCTGTGTCAGTACGGTTTCCAAATATCCCCGAATACTTGTTACCGGCGTACGAAGTTCATGTGCCACATTGCCGGTCATTTCTTGTTTGAGTTGTTTGACCATCTCCTCTCTACTGATGTCATTCAGAATGATTTCCAGACTGTTGTCTTCAAAAATATTGGCACGCACCGAAAAAGTTTTTCCTTGTTTTTTGATTTGCTCTTCAAAGTAGGGTTTGTTTTTTTTTCTTAAAAATTCGTGCAAATCTTTGAAACTCGGGTCGCTCAAAATCAAATTCGGATCACTGCTCGGTTCGTCACAAATCGTATTCAAGTATTGAATGAATAGACCGTTGTGGAATTCCACTTTGTGTTCGGGCGAAAGGAAGCAGATTCCTTCTTCCAAAATCTGAATATGCTGCAGTAGCTTTTGTTTTTCCAAACTCACATTCTTTCGGCTTTCTTTTAGTTTCTGATAATTTTCGGCAATTTTACTTCCGATTTCCCCAACTTCATCGTCGGGAAACTGAAGTTGTTTGAGTTCCAACGGATCGGATGACAACACGAAATCACGCAACTGTCCAATGGTTTTTCCGAAGCGTCGGGTGATGATATGAATAATATAAAGAAATACCGAAAAAGCAGCCAGGATGAAGTACAGTGCAGCATTTCCGGGTTTCAACATCTGTTTCAGTTCGGTGTCGTAGGGCAAAGCGACGCGAATGAATTTATCACCTGAATTTTTGGCGAAATACAAATATTCGCGCTGATTAGACTCCGACAAACGAATGTTGCTTCCGGTAGCCGACTGTGCGGCCTGCACGATTTCTGGTCGGTCGATGTGGTTTTCTAAATCCGCGAAATCACTGATGGAATTATCAAACAGCACTTCACCGGAATGGCTGATCAGCGTGATTCTCAAATCATCGGGCAACAAAGTCTGAAGTTCGGTGATTTCGGCACTCAGATTCGCATCATTTTGATAAAGCCGGGATTGGATAACATCGGTATAAGTTTCTAATCGTTCGCTGAGAATTCGGGTTTTGTAATCCTTTTCGAGGATTTGTTCAAAAACAATGATACCGGCAGTGAACAGAGCAAAAATCAATCCTACGCACAAAAAAAGTCTCTGTCGGTAATTCAGTTTCATAATTCTGCGACATTAAACCGATAACCGTATCCGGCGCGGTTGTGAATGACCGAGGCGTAATCGCCCAATTTTTTTCGGATTCGTGCTATGTGTACATCCACTGTCCGTTCGGTGATATAGGGAGATTCCTGCCACAATTTGCCGATGATGTTTTCTCTTGAAAACATGCGGTCGGGGTTTTGGGCAAGCAGCGACAACAATTCAAATTCTGTTTTGGTCAATGCTATTTTTTCGCCGTCAATGCTCAATTCCTTCAAATTAAAATCCATCATGAAGTTGTTGTAAATCAACTTGTTTTTGTCAGCAACTCCACTTTTCGCTGCTCTTTTCAGCACTGCTTTTACTCTGGCAACGACTTCTTTGATGGAAAATGGTTTGGAAATATAATCATCGCCGCCGACCGAAAATCCGGTGAGCATGTCATTTTCGGTGTCCTTGGCGGTCAAAAAAATAATCGGAACGAGCAGTCCGTCTTTTCGGACTTGTTCTGCCATTTTGTAACCCGACATTCCGCCCATCATCACATCCAACAAAATCAGATTGAATTCGGCAAGCGGTTTTTTCAAAGCTTCTTCGGCCGATAATGCCGTTTCCACAATATAGCCCTCGTTTTTCAAGTTGAATTCTATGATTTCTGCAATGCTGCTGTCGTCATCTACAATCAGAATTTTCTTCCCCATTCTGTTATTGAAATTGTTGTTCAAAGTTACTTAAAATATCTGCTTTTATTTATTTTTTCCTTTATGTTTCAGCACTTTTGCTTCCACAAAGAATACGATTTCCTCCACGATATTGCTGCAATGGTCGCCGATTCGTTCCATTTTTCGGATGGTCATAATCATATTCAATCCGCACTTTATATCATTGCTTTCTTTTTTCAATTGCTCCAACAGCTTGTCTATGCCTTTTTCAAAAATCTTGTTCACTTCTTTGTCCTTTGACAAGATTTTGCCTGCATTCTTTGCATTTTCAGAATTGAAGGCCAACAGGCTGTCGGTCAACATATTCAGCAACAAATCAAACATTCTTTCGATTTCCAGCGTTTCCTTCATTTTGGAAGTGAAGTCATGACAATCTTTGTCCGTAACATAATGCGCCACACCTGCGGCATAATCCGCAATCCGCTCCAAAGTAATGCTGATTTTCATGATGGACAAAACAAAACGGAGGTCAATTGCCACCGGGCTGTATAAAGCGATATAATGCTCACAATTGCTGTCGATTTTTAATTCGAGTCCATCCACTCTCTTTTCGAACTTAATGATTTCCATGGCCAAATCCACATCGTTGTTCAGCAAGGCTTGTTTGGCTTTGGTTACTTGTGAAATCACCAATTTCCACATCTGATTGATTTCTTCTTTCAGATAGAGTAATTCTTGTTCGTTGTGTTTCAGTGTTGTCATATTATTTGTCGTTTTATCCAAATCTTCCGGTGATATAATTTTGAGTTGTTTCCTTCTCCGGATTCAGGAACATCTTTTTGGTTTCGCTGTACTCAATCAATTCACCTAACATAAAAAACCCGGTTTTATCGCTCACTCTTGCTGCTTGTTGCATATTGTGGGTCACGATGACGATGGTATAATTTTCTTTTAATTGATGAATCAGTTCTTCAATTTTGGAAGTCGAAATAGGGTCGAGCGCAGAAGCCGGTTCGTCCATCAGCAACACCGAAGGATTCACTGCCAACGCTCTGGCTATGCACAATCGTTGTTGTTGTCCACCCGACAATTCAAAGGCGGATTTGTTCAGTTTGTCTTTGACCTCATCCCACAAAGCTGCCGAAACCAGGGACTCTTCTACTCTTTGTGCAATCTTTTTTTTGTCTTTGGTTCCATTGACCCGCAAACCATAAGCCACATTTTCAAAAATGGATTTCGGAAAGGGATTCGGTTTTTGGAAAACCATGCCCACATTTTTTCGTAATTTGTCCACATCCACCGAATTGCTGTATATGTTCTTGCCGTCAATCAGGCATTCGCCCTCCAAACGAGTGTCCGGAATTAGGTCGTTCATCCGATTGAACAGACGGAGAAAAGTGGATTTCCCGCAACCTGAAGGACCAATGAAAGCCGTTACTGTATTGGGCTTGATTTTGATGCTGATGTTCTTCAGTGCTTGAAAATCTCCGTAATAAAAATTGATATCTTTGACTTTTATCATCTTTAATTTTGTTTGAATTTTTTATTTAATCTTTGGCGCATAAAAGTAGCCATTAAATTGAAAATCAACACAATGGTAATCAACACCAATGCTGTTCCATAAGCCATTGGACGGGAGGCCTCCAAGTCTGTTCCGCTGGTTGCCAACACATACAAATGGTAGGGCAAAGCCATGGCTTGGTCAAAAATGCTCTGTGGCAAATTCGGCAGAAAATAAGCCGCCACCGTAAAAAGAATCGGCGCAGTTTCACCCGAAACTCTTCCGATGGAAAGAATCACTCCAGTCAGTATATTGGGCAAAGCAGTCGGCAAAACCACTTTCCGGATGGTTTGTAATTTACTTGCACCCAAGGCCAGACTTCCACTTCGATATGAATCCGGTACGGCCTTGAGCGCTTCTTCTGAAGTACGGATAATCAATGGAAGTGTCAAAAGACCAAGCGTTAAAGAACCGGCCAAAATCGAGTCACCAAATTCTAATTTATTAACGAACAAAGCCATCCCGAACAACCCAAATACAATCGAAGGTACGCTTGCCAGATTGTTGGTCATCATTCGGATAAAACGAACAATGAATCCGTTTCCGGCATATTCAGTCGTATAAATCGCAGACATCACACCCAAGGGTACGGCGAAAATCAAACTGCCAATGACCAAATAGAAAGTTCCTACGATGGCCGGAAAAATTCCGCCAGAGGTCATTCCGTCGGTCGGAGATTCAGTCAGAAATTCCCAGCTGATTACACTGATGCCATTGATTACGATAAAGCCCAATATGCTTATCAAAATTCCTACGATGAAAAAGCTGAACAATCGAAATAAAAAGAAAGCTGCTTTTTGTTTAAATTTTTGATTCATATTATAGGCTTTTATAAGTTTTCTTTTTTGAAATCATTTCGGATACGATTGAAATAATCATTGAAATCAGGAACAAGATACAGCCGAGTAGGAACAAGGACTGAAAATGCTGTCCACCCGAGGGTGCTTCTCCCAATTCGGCCGCAATGGTGGCCGGGATTGTCCGGACGGGTTCAAAAATTGTGCTGGGAATCACCGCTGCATTTCCGGTAATCATCAGCACCGCCATGGTTTCACCCACCGCACGACCGATGCCCAAGACCGCCGCCGCCGAAATCCCGGAACCAGCATAAGGAATCACCACTTTATAAATCGTTTGCCATTGGGTTGCCCCCAATGCCAAGCTGGCTTCTCTCATTGCTGTCGGTGTATTTCGAATCGCATCTTCTGCTACTGAAATGATGGTCGGCAGTGCCATGATTGCCAGAATCAAACCTCCGGTGAAAGCAGTTTCGCCCACCGGCAGATTAAAAGCTTTCTGCACCAAAGGTGCCACGACGACCAAACCAAAAAATCCGTACACCACCGATGGGATGCCTGCCAACAATTCGATGACAGGTTTCAGGAATTTCCGCATCCGTTCATCTGCTAATTCCGACAAATAAACCGCCACGCCCAATCCCAAAGGCAAAGCCAAAACGATGGCAATCAGGCTGACCAATAAGGTCCCCAAAATCAATGGCAAAGCACCGAACAAAGGCGAAGGAGTGGCTGTCGGCAACCATTCCTTTCCAAGAAAGAAATCCGACAAAGTCGTGTTGTGTACCTTCACTTTTTTGGCACCTTGTGTGACCGAAGGCGCAAATTCTTCCGGCACATAAGCGATGATATTTTTGTGGTCAGAAATGATGTAGCCTAATTTTTCGGGCAACAGACTGTAATTTTCACCCAAATCTTCATCTGTATAATAATCAAACACATCATCAATTCTGAAAACCATGATTTCTTGGTTTGCCCCACCCAATTCATTCCAATTAATGATCTCCTCGTCGTACATGTTTTTGACATCCAATGGATGCAACTGATTGACCGGATTTTCGGGGTGTACATAAAGGCCGTAACCGTCTTCAATGGCCGGTGATTTGAACAAACCGAAACCTTCTTTGAAAAGGAAAATGGTGATGAATAAAATAGCGATGGTTGTCAAAGCACCGCTGAGCGTAAGCAAGCTTTCAGTAAGTTTTTCGGTGATTTTTCCGAGGAGATTCTTTTGTGCCATTTGCTGAAATTTGTTTAACTGACAGGTACATAGCCGGTTTCTTCCACGATTTTCTGACCTGTAGGCGAGAGCAGATAGTCAATGAAATTCTTCACTTTGGCCTCATCTTTTGAGAGATAATAATAATAGAGCGGCCGCACAATCGGATAAGATTTGTTTTTGGCACTCTCGACCGAAGGTTTCACAAAGGTTTTGCCCGAATCATAGGAAACCGCCAGAGGTTTCACTTTGTCGGAAAGATAGGCCAGACCGACATAAGCAATCGCACCCCGGGTTTGACTTACCGACTGAATCACCGCACCGTTGGCAGGCATGCTCATGATGCCCGACATGAAGTTTTTGTGCTTCAATACGCTTTCTTTGAAGAACTCATAAGTTCCGGAAGAGGTTTCGCGGGAATACGGAATGATTTTCAGGTCTTCGCCACCGACTTCTTTCCAGTTTTTGATTTTACCTGTAAAAATTCCAGACAATTGTTCTCGTGTGAGTTGAGAAACTTTATTGGACGGATGTACCACGATGGCAAGTGCGTCAAAGGCAACTTCGACTTCCCGCAGGTTGTTGCCTGCGAATTTGATTTTCTTGCGCTCATCGAATTTGATTCTGCGCGAGGTCTGCGCAATGTCGGTGGTACCGCTCATTAAAGAAGAAATCCCAACCCCGCTTCCTCCGCCTGTAACGGTGACATTGGTTCTCGGGTGAGATTTGATGAAATTTTCTGCCGCTTTTTGGGTAATGGGCAGCACCGTTTCGGAACCTTTGACTCTTTGGGCATGTAGATTTCCCGCATAGAGCAGAATAAGAAGCCAGCCCAAAATAATTTTCTTCATCTTCTTGTTTTTCAGCTGCAAAATTCCAATTACAAAATCACACGGAGGTTAAGATTTTGTTACGGTTTGGTTACGGATTGAGGAATCAGTTGATTGCCAAAAGATTACAATGCGGCTAAAGCCGCATTGATTTGATTCACTTCATCCGTTGGCTACCCTTCGACTTCGCTCAGGGGGCGAACGGCAATAGTTTGATGCTCTGTTTGCAATAAAATAAAAAGCAAGAAAACATTGCCGTCCACTTCAGTGGACGGACAGAAAAGTAAGACTTCCTCTTGGCTTTAGCCTCATTTATGCAAGAGATTAATGCGGCTAAAGCCGAGTTTGAGTTTATCTTTTTTGCCCGTTGGCTAAAGCCAACGGCAATAGATAGAAAAGGAAGCCTTCCTCTTAAAAAGCTTCTACTTTCTCTTTTTTGATTTGTTCGAGGAAATACTGGGGGCGGAGTCCGGTTTCGGTCATAAAAGCGTCGGAAAAATGTCGGGAAGTCGCAAAGCCGGCTTCATTGCTGAGTGCTTTTATGGTATAAGCTCTATATTTTGGAACTTTCAACAGTAAATCAACGATGTAATTTATCCGCAACTTGTTGATATATCCGTTGAAGTTTGTTTCTTTATATGTGTTTATCACTTTTGAGAGGTATGAAGAATTGGTCTTAAACTTTTCGGCCAAGTATAATTGCCCGATTTTAGAATCGAGAAATTCCTTGTTTTCTTCAAATGCTTCTAAACGACTCAATATGTCTTTTACTATTTCTGCCGGAATTTCTTTGGGTGCTTTCTGCTCTGTTTTTACAGTATCCGGCTTACCAATCAATGTGTTTTTTCGTTGTATAAATTTCTCGAATTTTTTTCGCAATTCCTTGTTCTTACTTTCCGCTTTCTGTGAACGAATGAAATAATAGGCTGATGTAATCAACAGGACAGCAAGCAGGCCCAGTACGAAGTAACTCCAATTTGAAAATCTTTTTTCCAACCGTTCTTTTTCTTTGGTCAAACGCTCAGTATCATATTCTTTGTGAACTTTGTAAGCCAGATATCGGTTGTTCCCGGCATTTACTTTATCCACTTCTAACAGTTGGTTGATGAAGTATAATTGTTGGTCTTTTTCGTTTTCATTTTTGTAGTAATCAATCAACCACTCATAGGTACCGCGGAGTTCATTTGGTAAATATCCCTGTGCTGTAAATATGCTGTCAATTCTCTGAAAATGTGTCAACGCTTTACCGGGTTGATTCAGGGCTAAATAGGATTTAGCGATGTAAAAATAGCCTTTTTGTTCCATTTCAAAATAATTGTTTGCAGACATGGTGGGTATCGCTTTTTGAATGTTCTGAATGGCAAGTGCGTATTCATCCGCATGATAATCATCAATTCCAATAGCCAAATTAAAGTACTGCTCCTGTATTTTCTCACCATGTTTCAAGGATTCCTGCAATCCCAGCAAGTTTACTTCGGTTGCTTTTTGATATTCATTTAATGCCTGATAAGCTTCGCCTTCCCGAAAAAGGCTTCGTAAATACATGAGTATATGGTCAGGATTATTTTTGCTATCATAATACCGGGTAGTTTGTTTAAAACCATCAAGCGCCTCATCATAATACATCAAATACAATTTGACGACTGAAATCCCATAAAGTATCTTGTTTTTCAGGTATTTATTCTCTGAATCTTCTAATTCCTTGTCCGCCTCCAAATAATAATCCAAAGTTTTTTTGTAATTCCTGAACCCGTAATAGGTTCTTCCTTTGCTATAGTATGCATCGGCAATCAAATCTGAATTCTTGGTTGCTTTGGCGGCGATTAATGCACTGTCTGAATAAGTTGTTTTTTTCTGAGATTCAGAAAAATAGATCGCATCTCTGTATCCATATTACAAAGTCTCAAAATCATTTATCTTTTTGGCATTGTTTATATAGGCATTGAGATATGCCCAAACCAAAGGATTGTCCCGGTCAAATTGGAAACTGTCTAATTTGGCTACTAAGTACCTGTTGGATTTTTCGCTCAGCGAGTCCATTTCCTGTCCGGAAATCACAGCATTCAGACAAAAAACAAAGGAAAACAAGTACAAGCCAAGAAATCTCATACAACGAATTTATAAATCCGTTGTCAATTTCGTGAAAATTTTGGTGAAAAATCAATTTTTTTCAAAAAATATCAAAAGAATGGGAAACAAACCGCTTTCCATTGTCAGCAATGCGTTTTATCCTGTGTGGCCGAATGACGAATTTATAAATCCGTAGATGGGTTCATAAATTCGTCATTCAGAAATTTGTATTTACAGCATTGCGAAGATAGCTTTGGTACAAACAATCAACCGGTGGATTTGTTCATTGAGAATTTAGTTTAACAATCAAAAACGGAAATGCAGTTTCCGTTTAAAAAAAACCAATGGATATGAAAAAATCTTTATTGTTTATCATCGCATTTTTTGGAATCATAAGCTGTAGTCAGGACGATGACAGCTACCCAAACAGCGTGTCGGGAAATGACTATAAAAGCAGCTATTTCTATGAAAGAGAAGTAGCAGCACAGGACAGCTTGACTTTTGCGTTTCCTCAAAACGAGGAAGATGATGACCCACCGCCAACAGGAATTAAAGATGGGACAAAGAAAGAAAAACAAAATGACAGTATAATAGTCATACTGCCATAGAAAATATTGTATAGCTACAAATTGCGGGACAGGTTTCCTTAAACGACCCAAAGAAAAAACAAAGAAGCGGCGGTTTGTATATGCCGGTACAAACCTGGGAGAAATGCAAAAAAGAAACTTATTTTACAAAATCAAACACAAATGAAAAAAACAATTTATTTATTATTGGTCTGCCTGACGGGAATTACATTCTCTTGTTCGGAAGACGACTACAGTCATCAGCACACTGAGCTGGAAATGGGGACGCTCTTTTCAAAAAAGAACCATTAGCTTTGCGGAAATGAAAAACAAACTTTCGGGAAAAGATGTAAAATCACTGGCTTTGGGCATTGCAAACAAAGGCGGGGATGATTACATTGTTTCAATTGACAGCACCGCTGTTACCGAAATCATCAATGATTCGCTCACTACCTACACCTTGCGCGTATATACGCAGGACGAGGAAAACTATGCGTATTCCAACCTTATCATTAAAGAAGTAAATAGTGAAATCGAAGAATACATTGCTCATTATACCCCGACACCCGAATGGCAGGCGGCTTATGATTCCGGTAATTATACGGATTATCAGGGCGAAATAGCAATGTCGGATACAGACGGAAATGATTTGGGAGAAACAGGCAAAAGCCCCTGTACATTTTCCATTGAATCTGCTATGGTATGTACTTGTGAAGGGCATATAATGGGGGATCCGGTTTGTACCTGTACGACATTTACAAATTATTATTATCTAAAGATGACCTGTGGCGACGGTTCCCCGAATGGTGGCAACGGTCCTGGCGACCCCGGTGACGGCGATTTCGGGCTCCCTACCTTGCCGCATGGCGGACAGCAAGGCGGAGGGGGCAGCGGAAATTACAATTATACTGCCTTTAATGCTGAGTTTATACCTTTACTGACAATGCCACAGATAAACTGGTTAGAAAATCACCCGGATATCTTTCTTCAGATATACAATTACCTGCAATCTTATGGTGAACCGACTGAATACGGCTGGTACGACAATTATCAAGCTGTGGAGTTTGCGGTGGAATTAGTAGGAGTATTAGAAGATCAGAACTATACAAAACCTGTATATACTACCAGTGATTATCCTGGAATTGATGATAATATGCCTTTTAATTGGTGGAATAATACTACATGGATAAATTATAACATTAGACTTGATGGGTTAAAACCGGATGAAAAACCTAATTATCAAGAGATTATATTGTTTTCCTTTTATCCACGGCAAGCTGCTTTCCACATAAAAAATTCAATAAATGCATTAAATACTGCCCAACAGTTGGTTGCAGATGGAGTATATACACGAATACATAATGGAAAAGCAGACGCATTCAGACATACTTTTTGGAACGCTCTAGATTCTTCTGATTTTGGAGTACAAATCACATTATTGTTTACTACTGCTCACGAAATGGGTGCTGCTGTACCCAATCATCCGCTTGAAATGACAATGGACATGCATAATAACGCTATAGGAGCACAAATAGGTAATAACTATAATATTTTCACTCCAAGTGAAGTTATACAAGCAGCAGTCATAAATGCAATGCAAAATACGAATACGGTATGGTACTTAAACCCTTTAGCAAACCACGATGGAAATAATATATTGTCAAATACTGTTATAAAACCCACAAATCAATAATCATTATGAATTTTAATTGCATATTAATCAGTCGGTTACTTTTAATATTAGTAAGTGTTATCTCTTGCAGTGCACAGGAAGAAGTCAAAATAACCATCCATAATTTTTCTTCGTATAAAATTGATTCTATTGTAATTCCTGAAAAAAGTGAGAAAGGACTGGATAAATTAGTTTTCAACACGAGCATTGATACAAACCAATCTGAAACATTTAAAATTGCCCTGGATAAATCTAAACTATGGCATGAAGGTAGTTTCTGGATTGTGATCTATGCGAAAAATAAAATTTGGGAAGACAGCTGGGGTTTTCACGATATGGGATACATCATAAATGACACCATAAATGTTTATGACAACGGTCTTTCCAAAGGAAAACATCCGCTGAAAAGACCTGAAGAGCTAACGGTTTATTTTATCAATAAAGACAAAACAGAAAAAATTGATTCTATTGTTTCACCAGTTGTTATAGAAGAAAAAATACAGCGAAGCATTGTAAATGATGTGGAAAAGCAGGATACCGAAACCAGAATAATCACCTTTGATTTTGACAAAATAAAAGAAACACCTGAATTTGAAGTCTGGATTTCGGGAAAAAATTACAAAGTAATCATAGAACACGATTTTGATGACTGGAATAACAATCAGGAGTTTTTGTATTTTAATGAAGGAACGATAAGTAAACAGGTATTAACACCAACTGATCAGTAATTAGCAGGCGGTTGCCCATAAAAACAATGAGTTATGAATATTCTTTTAAAAACAGTTGCGTTATCTGCCATGATAATTTCTTGTCATTTCTTTGGGCCGGTTGATCGTAATATCCAAACAAAAAATGTTAACTTTACAAAAGAAGATATTACCGACATCTGGAAACTCTATAAATTTTCTTATCAATATCTTTCTGGGAAAGAAGATTTTGACAGTATTTATATTACTTTTAACAGCGACAGTACTTTTGAGATGAATAATTCGTTTGAGTTATTCAAAATTAAAAACGATAGTATAGCTGCTCACGATTTTTCTATTGGTAAAACTCCGGCATTTTCTAATGGTAAAACAGATAATATTTTAACTAATAATCATTGGGATATTTTAAAAACTGAAAAACTAAAAACAATAGAATTAAAGGGCAATGAGAGTATTAGTTTGAATGTTTATAAAAAAGACAGCATCTATCAGCTTTGGTATTTTTTTGGTGATCCCGATGCCGGAGAAAGATTGAGATTTTTAAAGTAAACCCACTATAAACTCAAAAATATGAAAACCCTATTCACATTCATTGCCGTCTTGTTGGTTCATACAAATTGTATGGCACAGCCAAAAGACCTTTCTGCCGACACTTCATGCAATTACATCCTGGCAAATATCAACAAGGTTGATTATCTGAATTATGAATTGTACAAAGGATGTTTATTTGTCAGTATTTTTACAATGAGTGATTCCAGTGCAAAGTCGGAAGGGCTTTTCGGTGGCACAGACGAAGTTCCATCAAGTGTTTTGATTTCCATAATACCGGATGGAGACTATTACACAAGCAGTAAATTGTATAAAATTGAAGGGGTGGTTGCACCCAAAATCGTGCAAATCACAGAAACACAATATCCTGAGTTTGTAATTACCGTTGAAAGTGGTTTTTACAATGAACGAAAACAGGTTTCTTATACACTTGATGGTAAATAATTCAAAGAATATTTATGCACAAAGATTAACCTATACAATAACACAAATCAGATCATAAAGACATGAAAATCAGTTTAATTTTAACGCTTGTATTTTTAGTTCAAAATGTATTTTCGCAAAAAACAGATACGATTTTTTTGTTAAAGACTACAAATAACTCAGTTTACATTGAGCCTGATATAAATTCCGTTCAGGCAAAAATACTAACAAAAACAAAGGACAGAAACACTTATATTCCCATTTATCAGTATCGGGGAAAGTATTATCTGTACGCGCCCTGTGATTGGATATGGCATAAAACCATCACAATCCGCAATGATTCCGTTGTGATCAGAATGGGAGAAGAAATTATTTCTTACAAGATTCAAAACAAGAAGAAAGGAAATTATCATTTACAAGATTCCGGTGTTAAACTTTCAATTAAAATCATTGATAAGAAAAAAGGTATTTCTATTGTAAAATTAGGTAGTCCCAATTCAGCGGACAATTATTTTTTAATGGTTAATGCATACAAATCAGGAAAATATCCTGTCATTGTGAACTCTTGCCCATACAATAAAGCAGAGGAATTTGAATTTGATAATATTGATTTGGAAAAATTATTTAATACGCAATAATATTTAGTGCCCCCCTCTGGCACTCGTTTGACCAATAGCGGAGACGATGTCCGGGAAAATATAGTAGAAATGAAAATATGAAGGAACAATGAATAAAATGAAATTAATATAAGAAATTGTAGGACGGTAGAAAATATTACGAAAAATGTAAAAAGCAGACATATCGTTTTTCTAAAAAAAAAATGAAAACCCATCAATCAATAAATATGAAAAAATTCTTAAAACTAATATTTATCTTTTTATTTTTATATTCCTGTAATTGGAATAAAAACGGCATTTTGGTTCAAATAAAAAATTATTCTGATGAAGACATTTATAATGTTTCATTTTCAACAAATGATTCTCACATTAATTTAAATTTTGAAAATATTAAATCCGGCCACACAGTTGAAGAATTTCTTGATATGACTAATAATACAAAAAGTGACGGAGGTTATATTATGAAATTTGAAAATAAAAATGGTGACTTAAAGCAGATAGGTGGGGGATATTATACAAATGGTGGATCTCTAAATTATTTGGTTGTTTGTGAAGTGAAAAATGATACCGTGTTATTGAAATTCAAATAGATACACTGTCAGCTAACTTTTTTTAATTACAGTATGACAGTAAAGATAATGTATCTGATTTCAACATTTTTAATATAAAGAAAATCAAATTAAATACAATACCTAAAATATATCTAAAAAGAGACTCATTGGAATATTTTGCTGTAGATAGCTTTGTAGATAATAAAGATGTAGTTAACATATTAGATTGGTGTAAATAATATTCAATTTTAAAGTAATTCCCAGAAAATAATTGACCTAATAACCTATCAATCCGGGCATTATATTGTGACTTGGTTTGTGACGGACAAATCATAAATTCTAAAAACTTACTTAAAAATTAAAATCATGAAAAAAATATTTTTTATTACAGGAATGCTGATGGCTACTTACTTTGTTCAGGCTCAGCAACAGCAACTTTTTGAGAACGACTGGTATATTACTAAAATATCCATTGATAATGAAGATTTCTTTCCACCGAATTACGATGAAGAAATTGGTATCCGGTATCATACCCATTTTGAAAATGAGTTTTTTATTACAAGCTGATGCAACAGTGTAGTTGGAGAAATCGATAATCTAAACGATACTGATTTCATCATAACCACAGCAAGCATTACAATGATGGGATGCCCATACCCCGATTATGATAATTATGATAATATCTATTTTAATGTTTTTTCCGGCTATGAAAATGAACTGTTTCAATATGAAATTTCAAGTGACTCAAATGGTTTGACGCTAATTATAACAAACCCTTCGGGCAACAAAGTTTTCTATGGCAATCAGTTTCTAAAAACAGGAGAGTATGAGAATAATAACATAAGGGTTTACCCCAATCCGATAACCGACAAAGTTACCTTGTCTAATATTGATGCTTACGGAAAAATCAATGTCCGTGTTTATGATATGAGTGGTAAATTGCTTGTTTCAAAAACGCTGTCGGAAAAGAAAGAAATCGATTTGTCTCATTTGAAATCCGGAGTTTATTTTATGCATCTGCTGAATGCTTCCAACGAAATCATAACGACAAAAAAGCTGATTAAGAAGTGATAAATCTTCTTCTCTGAGAGGACAAAGCTTTCGGTAAACGAAAGCTTTGTTTTAAGTGAATGTTATAGATTTATAAGGTTTTATATGCGGCTAAAGCCGAATTGAATTGATTTGATTCATTTCATCCGTTGGCTACCCTTCGACTTCGCTCAGGGGGCGAACGGCAATAGTTTGATGCTCTGTTTGCAATAAAATAAAAAGCAAGGGAATATTGCCGTCCACTGAAGTGGACGGATAGAAACTCAATCTTCCTTTTGGCTTTAGCCACATTCAAATAAGAGATTTATGCGGCTAAAGCCGAATTTGATTCGCTTTCTCTTTGTCAGCGATTAATATGCTTGCGTCAAAACTTCTGTTGGAATATTTAATTTATCAGATAATTTTCTAATCATTTCGAGAGATAATTTTCTCTTTTTATTTAAAATCTCACTTGCTCTGCTTTTTAGCCCGATTATTTCCGCCAAATCATTTTGAGAATAGTTGAGCTGTTCCATCCTGAACTTTATCGCTTCGATAGGGTCGGGAAGCTCAATCGGAAAAAAATTATTTTCGTAGTTTTCAATTAAAATCCCTAAAATTTCCAATTCATCACCCTCTTCTGTTCCGGGTTTTGCATCAAAAATCTCTTCAAGTCTTTCCAGAGCTTGATTGTAATCTTTTTCTGTTTTTATTGGCTTTAGTTTCATCAGTTTTAAATATTATTTGCGTCTATTTTGTCGTATTCAGCGTGGGTTCCAATAAATCGAATCCACATCATTTGATAATTGAAATTAATTTTCACGATTAACCTGTAATGATTTCCTTTTATATTAAAACAAACCCTGTTGTCTTCTATAATACTTGCGCTTGGGTAATCATTTTTTAATTCGTTTAAATTTTTCCAAGTTCCTTTAACAGCTTCTTGATACCACGCTTTTAATGGTTGCTCACAATCGGAATATTTTTCCCAAAATTCGCGCAATATTTTTTTCGCTATCACTCTCACTCTTAATTCTTTTGACAAATATAAAAACAATTTCCCAAAATGGGAAATTGTTATCGAATTTTATAGAAATTGCTTGAAAAGGTAAGGTTTAGAAATAAATTTGATTATAGCCTCATTCAAATAAAAGATTTATGCGGCTAAAGCCGAATTGATTTGATTTATTTAATCCGTTGGCTACCCTTCGACTTCGCTCAGGGGGCGAACGGCAATAGTTTGATGCTCTGATTGTAATAAAATTAAAAAGCAAGAAAATATTGCC